>TARA_R110000751_G_scaffold161356_3_pt1 | contig 149284 bp, 141 predicted proteins | sample TARA_R110000751 | Tara Oceans TARA_R110000751 (sample SAMEA4398001) | marine metagenome | biome: Polar Biome; feature: [MES] marine water layer (ENVO:01000295) within the mesopelagic zone...; material: water (ENVO:00002006), including particulate matter (ENVO:01000060) such... | reverse complement strand
ATCGTAAATCGTAAATCGTAAATCGTAAATCGTAAATCGTAAATCCGAATTTGGAAGTGCAAAAATAACCAAAATATGAAGTTTCGCAATAAAGTACTTCAATTAATATTCGAATATTTCAAAAGCTGAAATTTCCTTGGTTAATTAGCATCTTCTTAAGGTATTTTGGAAATTACAATCTCTAATTTTGAAGAAACTGCTCTTAAAATGAATTCTTCAGAAAAAATCAACGAACACTACGACCTTATCTGCGCGGGCGGGGGCATTATGAGCGCCACCCTTGCGCTAATGCTGAAACTGATAGACAAGAACCAAAAAATACTAATTCTGGAACGGCTGGACCAAGTGGCGCTTGAGAGTTCCGCAGCCTGGAACAATGCGGGGACTGGCCACTCCGCCTTTTGCGAAATGAACTATACACCCGAGCGGGAGGATGGTTCCATAGACATTTCAAAAGCAATAAAAGTGTGTGCGCAATTTGAAAAATCGAAACAATTTTGGTCTTTTTTGGTCGAAAGGAATTTTATTGAAAATCCTAAAACCTTTATTCATGCGGTTCCACACCACAGTTGGGTGGAAGGGGAGCTCAATGTAGCTTTCCTGAAAAAACGCGTTGCGGAAATGAAAAGGTACCCAATGTTTGAGGGGATGCAGTTTACCGAGGATGCTGCTGAAATGCAAAAATGGTTTCCGTTGATGATGACGGCGAGGGACGCTACCGAAAAAATTGCCGCCAGCCGAATGGAACTCGGAACCGAGGTCAATTACGGGGAACTTACTCGGACTTATTTTAGAATTTTGGAAGAAAAATTTGATACGCCCGTATTTACGCAGCACGAGGTGGAAGATGTAGATCCCGAAAAAAATGACGATTGGCTGGTTAAGATAAAAAATTTGGCAACAAAGGAAAAAATCCACTGCGATGCCGAACACGTTTTTATAGGTGCCGGCGGGGGTGCCCTGCCGTTGCTCCAAAAAGTGGAAATTGAAGAAAAAGAGGGCTATGGAGGCTTTCCGGTGAGCGGCGAGTGGCTTATCTGCAATAAGCGTGAGATAATCGAAAAACACCACGCCAAGGTATATGGCAAGGCCGAAGTAGGCGCACCGCCAATGAGCATGCCACATTTGGACACGCGCTACATAGATGGAAAAAGGGAGCTGTTGTTTGGCCCCTTTGCGGGGTTTAGCACAAAATTCTTAAAGCAGGGTTCCTATCTGGACCTGTTCAAAAGTATTAAATGGGACAATATTCCTTCTATGTGGGGTGTTTTTTGGCATAATATTCCTCTTACCAAATATTTAATCGAACAAGTGCGGATGGGCCACGAGGATAGAATGGAAACACTGCGAAAATTTGTGAAGAACGCCAAAAGCCACGATTGGGACCTTAAAGTTGCCGGACAACGGGTACAGATTATTAAAAGGGACGAGGAGGAGGGAGGCACCTTGGAATTTGGTACCGAGGTTGTCCACAGTAAGGATGGCAGGATTACAGCTCTTTTGGGAGCATCGCCCGGCGCTTCGGTGGCGGTGGATATTATGGTAAACTTGCTCCATTTCGTCTATCCATTAAAGGCCGAGACCAAGGAATGGCAACGGAAATTTTCTGAAATGATTCCTTTGTGGAATCAGGAAATAGAATCAAATCCCGAAATGTTCAAAAAAATACGGGCGCAGTGTTCCGAAACACTTCAAATAAATCTTCCGCCTAAATACATATAGACCCTTCCAATTTCCAAATAACAATTCTTCAGAACTTTTGGATGCCAATTGTTTTGAAAGTTGTTATTTTTGCCATTTAGAAAAATATTGAAGAAAACAATCATGAGCGAAACCATAGAAAGAATAAAATGCCTTATTATTGGCTCTGGCCCAGCAGGATACACTGCCGCAATATATGCCGCGCGTGCCGACCTAAAGCCTTTACTTTACACAGGTTTGGAGCCTGGTGGACAATTGACTACTACCACCGAAGTTGACAATTTTCCCGGTTATCCCGAAGGAATTGACGGTCCTACAATGATGGTGCAGTTACAGCAACAAGCGGAACGCTTTGGAACAGAGGTTAGAATAGGAATGGTTACAGCTGTTGAGTTTAGCGATGAAGTGGGAGGAATCCATAAAATCACCGTGGACAATGCCACGAAATTGGAGGCAGAAACAGTGATTATTTCCACCGGTGCAACCGCGAAGTATCTCGGATTGCCAAGCGAACAAAGATTGCGTGGTGGCGGCGTGTCTGCCTGTGCGGTATGTGATGGATTTTTCTATAAAGGACAGGATGTTGCCATTGTGGGAGCGGGTGATACCGCTGCGGAGGAAGCTACTTATCTTGCCAATATTTGTAACAAGGTCACTATGCTTGTTCGAAAGGATTATATGAAGGCTTCCAAAGCTATGCAGCATCGTGTAAACAATACCAAAAACCTTGAAGTACTTTATAACACTGAAGTGGACGAAGTTTTAGGCGGCCAAGTAGTGGAAGGTTTACGAATGGTAAACAATCAAACCGGTGAAAAGAAGGAGATAGCAATTACTGGTTTATTTATAGCCATTGGTCACAAACCGAATACTGAAATATTTAAGGGACAATTGGATATGGACGATACGGGCTATATAATTACTAAAGGTAAGACCACTAAAACCAATAAGCCCGGCGTATTTGCCAGCGGCGACGTGCAGGATAAGGAATACCGCCAAGCGGTAACTGCTGCGGGTACAGGTTGTATGGCGGCTTTGGACGCGGAGCGTTACTTGGCGACAATCGAGACTGAGGTGACGGCTTAAGGAGAAATTTTACAAACAAAAAATGCCGCAGTTTAGCGGCATTTTTTGTTTGTTTAAACTTTTCTTTAGAGTTTAATAAAGGTCAACAATTCAACATCTCCATCGCCTCCGCTTATATCGGAAAGTTCAATTTGCGAATTGGTGACAGACACAATATCCCAATCGTCATTTATTTCGTCAAATGGTGTTTGCTCGCTGAACTGCAATACCAACTCCTCGCTACTGGAAGAATTATCGTAAGCCCAAGTACCATTTTCAGTTAAAAGATCATTTTGTGCCTTTACGGTGCCATCACCATTAAAAGTGAAAATGAAGCTTTCAAAATCCATAGTGTGGTCAGACTGTCCATCTATCAATTTGCTCACCTTCCACTCACCTTGTGGGAGTGTGGTTTTTATGTTCTCAAATTCGTTGGTGTTTACATTTCCCGAGTCATCATCAGAGCTGCAGGATGCGAATGTTACGATTGCGAATAATATCAATATCTTTTTCATAATTTTTGTTTTTTCCAAAGATGTGGGTTTAGCATTTAAAACCTCTTAAAATTATGATAAATGACAAAAGACCTAACAGTAATTTAGCGAACTGTTAAGCCTTTTTTAGCAATTCGGGGGTATTTTTAAAATGAACTCCGGTCGATAGCTCTACATTTTATTTACGCTTCCCGAATGGCTTTTGTTTGAATTTACGGATACAGGATTGCCGTAATAATTTATTTCGCCACCGCTACTTACGTGTGTTTCCAATTTATCCTGCACGTTTACGCTTACTTCGGCCCCGCTGGAGGCTTCGGCATTGCAATTTAGCACCAAGAGTTCCTTTGCGTCCAGTTCACTTCCGCTGGAGGCGTCGGCATTGAGGGACGATGCTTTTCCGGAAACTTTTAAATCGGCACCGCTACTGGATTTTGCTATTAGTTCTTGCGCAAAAACTTCTACTTCCAGTTCTGCACCGCTGCTGCTTTTTAGGTTCAAATTCTGGCTTTTTATTACAGAATTCCCAGTAACGTCGGCGCCGCTGCTGGCTTCCACCGTGTTGAGTTCCTTGAAGGTAACATAAACCTTTTTGGCTTTAGAACGCCCAATATTTTCAGAAGTGGTAACGTGGAGCTTTCCGCCTTCAATATCGGTTTCAATATATTGAAGCAAATTTTCGTCGGCTTCCACTACAATTTTATTTTCATCACCTTGGGTAAGGTAAACGTCAAGCCCCGCACTTCCACGTACTTCCGTGAAATCTGACGTCACTTCCCGTTCTTGGGTAACTACCTTTCCGTTGCCGTTTTCTCCGGTAGTAATATTTAAGTTACAGGCGCTCAAGATTAGTGCCGCACCCATTGCGATTATCAAGTTTTTTGTTTTCATATCGATTGGTTTTAGTTTTAATCTATTGTAATTGTAAGCGTCTCACTGGTATTGGCCGAAGCGCTATTTTTATTGTTGAAGCCTTCTTTTACCTCTTCCTCCCAGTTTTTATTTTTGATTGTTTTCACACTGTCAACAATAATTTCGGAATTGATGATTTCGGTTGAATCCGCTTCTTTCGTCATTTCTCCCTTTGCTTTGCAATCCAGGCACTGCACCTCGCTTTTTAAAATTCTGTAATAGTGAGCTTCATTGTCCCAATTGCTCAACTCATCAAATTCTGAGTTATATCCATAATAGGAATTTGCGTTCTCTTCAGAATAAATCACCGTGCCTTCGGGTACATAAACCGTTATTTCAATTTGCTGGTCGCGGTATTTGTTTTTGGTATCGGTTGTAAAGAACCCATCCAGCAATAAGCTGCTGTTATCAAATGAATAATTGTACATAATGGCTTCGGCACGCTTTTTTGCGTCCAGCTGATTGTTGCCCTCCGCCGTTTTATCAATTACGATTTTTCCTATGGAATCTTTTGTAGGCTCAATATTCAATAGAATATCGCTTGAATAAATTACTCTTTTGTCATCTTCGGTATATTTCAATTCAAGACCGTTTTCACGACTCACTTCATAACTATATTGTTTATCGGCGCGCATCGCAATTCTCAGGGTGTCTCCTGTGCGAACAGCAAGGGTCTGCTCTTCAATGAAATTGCCATCGTAAGCTTGTTCGGTTGCCTGTTTTATTCCCAAAACGGCCAAACCAATTACGGATAGTGCCCAAACTACAATCAGTAGGATTTTAACGGTAGAGCTCATTGATTTCAGATTGCTAATTAAAAGTTTCAATCCTAAAATGAACAATACAAAAAACGGAATACCCACTGCAAACAGCGATAATAAAGCAATCAGCCACAGAGGAACATTGGTTGTATCAACCAGCGCGATATACTCTGTCAATTCGGAATTGCCCCAAAAATCGATTGAACCAAAGGTGAAAAACCCTACTACAAGCCCAATAATCGTAAAAAGTGAAACGATGATTATCAGCACACCAATAAACTTGACGAATACTTTAAATAGGGTCATGATTACGTTTCCCAAGCCATCGAAAAAACTGGATGTGCCACTTTTCACTTTGTTGCCGTACTTGTCGTAATCCACGTTTTTTACGCGATCGGCAACATTGTCAAAACCTTCTTTGAATTTTCGCTCTATGTTCGAAATATTCACAGGTTGGCCCGTCATTTTCAATTTTTCCGAAGTGGTGAGCGCTGGCGGGACCAGTATCCACAGCAGGATATACACTACTATGGGGGAGCCCATTCCGGCTACGACCAATAGTATCCACAAAAGACGGATCCAAATAGCGTCTATGCCGATGTAGTGCCCAATTCCGGAGGATACCCCAGAAATATATTTGTTATCCACATCACGGAAAAGTTGCTTGTGCGAAGCATTTGCTCGGGATTTGGTATAGGTTTTTGAGGAAGGCGGTACGTCCTCAAAAATTTCGTCATCAACTTCATAATCTTCAGGTTGTCCCATCACTGAAATCACTTCGTCAAGATCTTTTAAAGTGACTACCTGTGAAGGGCTTTCAATTTTTTCGGAAAAAAGTTCGCCGATGCGGGCTTCAATGTCCTGCATGATTTCTTCACTACCGTCAGCTCCTTTCAGCGATTTGCGGATGGCGTCCAAGTAGCGCGAAAGTTTCCCGAAGGCATCTTCGTCTATGTGAAAAGAAGTGCCTGCCAAATTTATATTTACAGTCTTGTTCATTTTGTGTTTTTTTCGCTGGTTACTTTGTTCACGGCCTGTTGCAGTTCTGCCCAGGTATCGTTCAATTCGGTTAAAAATAGTTTACCGGTATCGGTAAGTTCGTAATACTTGCGTGGCGGTCCGCCGGTGGATTCTTCCCAACGGTAGGAAAGCAGCCCCGCATTTTTCAGCCTTGTAAGCAGCGGGTAGATGGTGCCTTCCACGACAAGCATTTTTGCGTCCTTTAGAGTTTCAAGAATGTCTGAGGTATATGCCTCGCCGTCTTTTAAAACGGAAAGGATACAGAACTCCAAAACTCCTTTTCGCATCTGTGCTTTTGTGTTTTCGATTTTCATAATTCGTTTTTACTTGTTTTTAATTCTTGTTCGCTATTGATGATGAATGAATAGGGGAGCACACTGGCGGTCTCTTCGCAATGTTGATGAGTCAATGCGCTAACAGTTTCCTGTTCCGTGGGCATACTTACGCCTATAAATTGTAAAATGGCGGCCAATAGGTAACTAACTAATGTGCTCATTTTGAATAGGGTTTTTAAGGTTGGTTTTTATAAATGGAATACAAAGTGGGTATTGATAAAGTTGCCCGCGCGAAGCGTGGATGGACGCATTTATTACGGCATAGAGTTCAAAAACGAACAATGCCAAAAGCAATAAAATGGCCAATCCGAACAATAAAATGTAACCGGACAAATTCTGTATATTGTTTATTGAAAATTCGCCAGCATTGTTATCAATGGTCTCAATCAAAGAGATAAAATCCGTTGCGAAAATGATAAAGAAGGGGAGACAAATCAATCCAATAAGTATAGTGTAGATTAAAACACTCAGTTGAAAATTGATTGCCTGCTTTCCGTGCTCGTCCACAAAAGCCTTTTCCTTATTGAATGTCCAAATCAATAATGGCGCGATAAAATTCGCGAACGGGAAAAAGTATTTTAAAAAGGTAGATAAGTGAATAAATGCACTTACGTTTTTCTGGTTTTCTGAAATTGTAGTTTCCATTGCTTGTTATTTTCTTATGCAAATATATGTCTAAAAGACAGTAGTGTGTTACGCATAGTACTATAATTAACATATTTTTAACAAATAGGAAGTGTAGATTATATTGAATATCTTCGTGAATTATTTAAGTCGAAATGAAACTGAGCCCAAGTAAAATCAATACTTTTTTATTATTCAAATTACCTTCCGCTTACTTTACCGGTGTTCGGGTAAAATCAATTTCAGAAACAACTTGCATAACCACGGTAAAACATCGATGGATAAATCAAAACCCGTTCAAATCCATTTTTTGGGCGGTACAGGGGATGGCTGCAGAGCTCAGTACCGGAGCTATGGTTATGGCGAAAATAAAGGAGAGCAATAAAAACATCTCGATGCTTGTGGCGAATAATAGAGCGACCTTCACAAAAAAGGCAAAGGGCAGAATTCTGTTCACCTGCAATGATGGCCAATTAATTCATGCCGCAATACACAAAACCATTTCTACGGGGGAAGGCCAAACCATTTGGATGAAATCTGAAGGAAAGGATGCGGCCGGGGATGTCGTTTCTACTTTTGAATTTGAATGGACTTTAAAGATTAAATAGTGTAAACCTCAATTGTGCAAAGGTTTGCGAAACACAGAGAGGTGATTAACAATTTTTTAACAAGCTTAATTGGTGCGCAAACAGAATTTAATTCGAAAAAAATGGTTATATTTAAAACGCATTAAAACAAAATCTTCTGCCTATTGTAAAAATCTACCTCCTTAAATTTTTAACTAAACCTCAATTAGCTATGGCAAGAGCAATGTTTGATTACACCAAAGCTGTACTTTCAAAAGTAAGTTTTGACGTCAATTTGTTTTGCAAGGAGTTGAAGAAAGCGTTAACCAGATTACTTCCCTACGAAGTAGAAGAACTAAAAGTCTGGATTGATTCGCTTATCAAGCAGAACCCCCAATTAAATCAATGTCTAATTTATCTAAACCCATAAAAAAATCCCGCCTTTTTCGGCGGGATTTTTTTAGTTAATAGTTAATGGGTTATTAAGTTATTTCACTGACCATTGAATACTGACCTCTGAATAAGGGCTACTTTTTAGTCGGACTTATAATTTTCACATCCTGAAAAGCAATTGCCCCGCGGATTACGCCAGAAATAATATCGTGCAGCGCATTGATAATTTGCATTTTCAACTCACTTTTACTGTAAATCAAGCTCACTTCGCGCGCAGGCGAAGGTTCCTTAAAATATCTTAAATTCTTGGTTTGCGAAGGCAAAATATCCAAGGTATGTAAATAGGGAAGGAGCGTCATGCCCAAACCTTCATCGGCAAGTTTTATTAACGTTTCAAAACTGCCGCTCTCCAATTGAAATTTTTCACTTCCCCCGTTTTTTGAAGCTTTGCAGAGGTTTATAATTCCATCGCGGAAACAATGCCCGTCTTCCAGCAATAATATATCCTCAATGTCAAGGTCATTGGTTTCCAACTTTTCCTTTGTGGCCAAACGGTGATTTTCCGGAATGTAGCCCACAAATGGTTCATAATAAATGGGTCTTTCTTTTATTTTTTCCTGTTCCAGCGGAGTGGCTGCAATGGCGGCATCCAAATAGCCATCGTTAATTTTTGTAATGATTTCGTCTGTGTTCAGTTCTTCAATTTTCAATTGCACCTTTGGATAGCGGTTTGAAAAATTCTTCAAAAACATAGGAAGCAATGTTGGCATTACGGTAGGAATGATGCCGAGTTTGAAAGTCCCGCCTATAAAGCCTTTTTCCTGGTCCACCACATCCTGCATGCGTTCGGACTCATTGACAATGTTTCGAGCCTGCTCCACAATTTTTTTACCGACGCCCGTAAGTTCAATTGGTTTTTTGCTTCGGTCAAAAATCTGGATTTCCAATTCCTCCTCCAGTTTTTGAATCTGCATACTTAGCGTGGGTTGCGTAACAAATGTTTTTTCGGCGGCTTTTGTGAAATTCTGTTGTTCCGCAACTGCCAGCACGTATTTAAGTTGGGTGATTGTCATTGTAAATTATATTTATGCAAATTTACATGTTTAATCAATATAATTTATAATGAAAATTTAAAGAAGCCCTCTCGCCTTTATTTCCAAATACTTATTGATGGTGTTCACCGTAAGGTTTTCAGGTGCGGTAAGAATAGATTGGATGCCGTATTTGTGTAGCTCGTTTACGATTAGCTTCTTTTCATAAATGAATTTTTCGGCAATTGTCTTCTCAAAAACTTGATGGGTGGTGGTTGCTTTTTTGTGCATAAAAGACTTCAATTCGGTATTCTCAAAAAAGATAACGACCAAAAGATGCGTTTTGTTGATTGCCTGCAAATACGACAACTGACGGTGCAGCGCATCCATCGTTTCAAAATTTGTGAAAAGCAAAAGCAGGCTTCGTTGCTTAATATGTCGCTTCACATCAACATATAATCTCGAAAAATCACTTTCCGAGAAATCGGTTTCCACATTGTAAAGTGTTTCCAATATAAGGTGCATTTGGGCACTCCGCCGTTGCGCGATGACACGGTCTTCCACTTTTCGGGAAAAGGTGAACATTCCGGCTTTGTCGTGTTTTTTGAGGACTATGTTTGAAATAACAAGCGTAGCATTAATTGCATAATCCAGCAAACTCAGTTGGTTGAAGGGCATTTTCATCACCCTTCCTTTATCGATTACCGAATAAACCGGCTGCGATTTCTCGTCCTGAAATTGGTTCACCATCAAACTGTTTCGTTTTGCCGTGGCTTTCCAATTTATGTTCCGCACGTCATCGCCAGAAGTGTAATCCTTTATTTGCTCAAACTCCATGGTATGGCCAATTCTTCGGATTTTCTTAAGTCCGAAAAGTTTCAGTCGATTCGTAAAGGCAATAAAATCATATTTTTTAAGCTGAAGAAACGAAGGGTAATTTGGCACCATCGCTTCCGCGGAAAACTGTTGTTTCCGGGCAACCAATCCCAAAACCGTAGAAGAAAAGATATTCAAATTTCCGAAGTGATATTCGCCACGCTCTGTTGGCCGAACTTGATAGGTGAATTTCTTTTCTTCGGAAGCATTCAAAATAGCTTCAATCTTAAAATCGCGAATCTGCCACTGAATGGGCAATTCGTCAATAATTTTTACGGAAGTTTTAAACTGAAACCTATTTACAACCTTAATTTCAATGGAATTATCATCACCGTTGGAAAGTTTTTCGGGCAGTATTCGCTGTGCCTGGATTCCAGTTTTATTTCGATATAATAGGAAAATATCGAAAATAAGAAACACCAAAAGCAAATAAAACAGAAGCTTGGCCACGCCAAACAGTTCCTGAAAGAAGTATGATACTACAAACAGCACCGCAAGGGAGAACAGGACAATGAAAAATTGTTTGTTAAGGTATAGGCTCTTTAGGGGTTTTATCACTTTTTATAATTTATTTCTGGTTTCTGGTTTCTGGTTTCTGGATTCAGGTTTCAGGTTTCAGGTTCCAAGTTTCAGGTTTCAGGTTTCTGGTTTCAGGTTTAAATGAATTGGGTCTTTTATCTTCGGAATTGGGTGTTTGTCTGCCAGAATTTCATCTTTTACTGCCAGAATTTCATCTTTTACTGCCAGAATTTCATCTTGTAGTGTCATAATGACACCTTTCTTTTCATTAATTATATCTGAAAGTTCAAGAATTGCATCTTTCACTTCAAGAATTGCATCTTTCATTTGAAGATCTTCATCTTTCACCTCAAGAATTGTATCTTTTACTTTAAAAACTTCACCTTTTACTTCAAGAATTGCATTTTTTCCCGCCATATTCAGATCTTATGTTTTTTAAATGCAGTTTGCAAACTCATATGTTTACACTATCTATCGCGGAATTTCAATAGTTTCAATGATCTGTTGCACAACTTTATCTGCCGTTATTCCTTCCATTTCACGCTCTGGGGTTAGCATAATTCTATGCCTTAAAACCGAAGGCGCTATTTTTTTAATATCGTCCGGCGTTACAAAATCGCGGCCGTTCATTGCAGCCAATGCTTTGGAAGCATTCATAATTGCCAACGATGCACGTGGCGAGGCGCCCAAAAATAAGTTGGCGTTGGTCCGCGTATTTTCCACAATTGCTGCGATGTATTTCAGCAAATTGCTTTCAATGATTATCTGTTTTATGGTGTGTTGGTATTCCGCAATCTGTTTTGCGTTCAGCACTTGTGTCACGCTATCCAAGACGAAAGCATCCTTCCTGTGGTGTTCGTTTTCAAGAATGTGGATTTCCTCTTCCAAAGTGGGATAGGGCACATTTATTTTAAAAAGAAAACGGTCCAATTGCGCTTCCGGCAGGGCGTAAGTGCCTTCCTGTTCCACAGGGTTTTGGGTTGCGAAGACCAAAAATGGCGGTTCCATTTTATATTCGGTACCATCCATCGTTACTTGGCGCTCTTCCATAATTTCAAAAAGAGCAGCCTGCGTTTTTGCGGGGGCGCGGTTTATTTCGTCAATCAAAACAATATTTGAGAAAACGGGACCTTGCTTGAATTCAAACTCGCTCGTTTTTACGTTGAAAATTGAAGTCCCCAAAATATCGCTCGGCATCAAATCTGGCGTGAACTGGATTCTGCTGAAATCTACCGCCAAGGTCTTTGCCAACAGCTTTGCGGTCAAGGTTTTCGCAACGCCCGGTACGCCTTCAATTAGCGAATGGCCATCGGTAAGTATTGAAATGATGAGCATTTCCAGCATATCGTGCTGCCCAACGATAACTTTTCCTAATTCAGCTTTTATTTTTTCAACAGCTTCCTGCAGATTTTTTAAATCGATTCGCGTGTTGAATTCCAACGGATTTTCCTGTGTTTCTTCCATAATTTTATAGTCTAAATGCTTCTATTTGCTTGTTCAGTTCCAGCAAATCGGCTTCGCTGTGGACTGATTTTTCTTTTAAGTGTTTTATTAAGTGCATCAATTTCTGTATCTTTTCCAACGTATTTCCGCTTTTCAGCGCCAGTTTTTTGATAAAATCTTCCGTAATTTCATTTGTGTTCACATAGTATTTTGAGCGAAGAGTTTCCAAAAAATAAGTTATCTTCTTCGCTATAATATTGCTGTAATCCTTATGCTGAAAATACAGGTCGCCAATGGTTTTGGTAAATTCCACCGAAGTATTTTCCAACGGCTCAATCACTTCCACAATGCGCTGTTCGCGTTTTCCTTTGAAAAGTACAAAAATCAACAATCCGCCCATCAAAACATAATAAGCCCAAGTAAGCGGTGCTTGATCCAAAACAAACCGCATGGGCGAAGTGACCACTTTTCGGCCTGATTTTAAATATTCATCCCAATAAATTTTGTCCGCATCAATGTATGAAAGCACGTTGGCGGCGTATTGTTCATTGCCTTCCAGAAGGTAATAATTCGAAAAGGTTTCGGGTAGGTTGTGCAATAAAAACTGTCCTTTTCCGAAGTTTATTTTCACATAATTCAAATCTCCCAATACACTTTCGGAATTTTCATAGTATCCCAGGGCCGTGGTTTTTAAGGTGTCAATTTCGTTAAAGGAAGCTTTAAAAACGCCTTTTTTGAAAGCGGGAAGCGAATCCTGCTTTAGGGAAGGCGAGAAAAATTGAGGGCGAATTTCTTCTTCCAAAATATTGTAATTGGCCGTGGATTCGATGCCCAGGGAATCCCGCAGAATGTAACCAATGCTACGGGAAGCGATAAATACTGTGTTTCCGTTTTCCACATATTTTAAAATTTCATCGGTCTGTCTTTCATCAAAGAATATTTCGTCGTTGATAAATATATAGGCCGAATTTTGCGCATAGGTGCTGTCCGTCAAAAACTCATAGGGGTCTTTGGCAATCTTTTCTATTTCGGCATTTTTGAATAGGGAAGGAGCTTCCTCAAAAAGCACAAACCCGCCGAACGGAATTTTATCTGCCGAAGTGTAACTGGCGCGCCAATCGATAGGTTTGGGGCGCACGAGCTCCGTAATCACGATGACCAGCAACGTGATTCCGAAAATCCACAGTACCCTTTTTGAACGTTTATCCAGCATTTTTCAGGTTTTGGTTGAGTCGTTCAAAATCTTTTTCGGCGTTTTCAAAACCGGCCTTATCCAGTGCGTATTCGCCATACCAAATGTTGTCGTAGAGATAGGAGGTTTTTTTGAAGTTTTCCTTTAAGGTAATATTCTCAATTTCGCGGTAATAGTCGCTATTGGTTTTTTCAAAATGCCAATCGATGATGTTGTTCAGCGACAGTAATTTCAACGATTTAAGATACATATAGCGAATTGCCAAGCGGTAATTTTCTTCCTTTAGGGCATTTTTTATATAGCTGTCCAAATCAATATTTTCAATGTGTTCTTCTTGAATATTGAGCGGTGCCACCATTTTACTTTTTCTGCTGAAAAAGGACGAAGCATTATCGCCCACGAGCAATTTCACCAAAATATAAATTGCGAAAACGATGAGCAGGCCATAAATAATGAATTTAACGACTTGGTACATTTCCGGTGAAAGATGGATGCCGAAAATTTCCCCAATTTTTTTGAAAAACCATTGGATTGCGCGGCCCAAGAAGTTTTCGGCCTCGCCTTCCATGGAATCGTATTCAAAATCACTTTCGGAATATTTTTCACTTAAATTTTCAGAAAAATGTTTTGGAGCAACCTTAGTGCTGTCCACCGCAACGGTCAAACTATCCGCTCCAAATGCGGTTGCAGCGAGGGAATTCAAAAGAATGAATAATATGAGGAGGTATCTATTCACCGGCGCCAATATTTTCGATACGCTCGCGCGTGGCTTCGTTATAGGTTTCTTCGTGCAGGGAATAATATAGCACCCCATTCACAAATTGTATCATGGACTGGTTGAGTGTGTAAAGTATTAGGAGCAGCGCGAGAGCCAGAGTCCATATTACGTTTGCCACGGCGGAATTGGCAAGGTCCACCCCTGTATCCAAAGAGTGAAAGGCATAGACACCAATCAAAATGCCCGGAACCATCAAAACGACCATCATTAAAATGCCGAGCAGCATTCCGATTACCAGATTTGAGAGCACGCTTTTCCAAAAGAAACTTTTCAAAAGTTTCCAGCCTTCCCCGAAAGCGTCGGTTACTTCTTTATTGTCGTTTATCATGGCCATAAATGAAAGGCCCATCCAGCCGTTGTATGCCAAAACCAAGATGTAGTATGCAATGGTGCCCAAAAGTGGAATGAAAGAAATAACCATCCCGACCACCATAACCACGAAATACATCAAAATCATCAAAACAATAAAGAGAATTATTTTGCCGAGGTTTTGTTTTACGGTTTCCCAAACTTGGCTTTTTTCTACGGTTTCACCTTTATTTTTTTCATATTGAATCATATAAGCCGCGGCCAGACTGTAATTGAGAATTGCGGTGACTACGAAAAGAATTATAAACCCAATGATACCGCCGATAAAATAGGCCTGATAGTTTGAAGTATCAGTATCAATTCCATAAACGGGCGTATTGACAAAAGTGCCGACAAACCCTGTAACCAAAAGGTAGCTTACTCCCAAAAATCCGAGAATAAAGAGCCCATTGTAGCTTATGAAAATGTTTAAAAAAGGCTTGAAATTCTGTTTAAAAAACTCGAAATAGACGGTAATTATTTCGCCTACGTCGCGCTGCCGTTTAAGCGGTATATGTTTGTGCTGCATGCTTTTTGTTGAGGATAATGGGATAAATAACGTAATAATAAATAATAAGCGCCAAGGAACTAAAAATAATGGTCATTGCCAACCAAACGGGCATATTGCTGTAACGGGTTATAAACCCTTCAATAAACCCGGCAATGATGAAAAAGGGAATGGTGCTGACCACAATTTTAAGACCGTCCTTTGCGCCTTTCAAAAATGAAACTTTCCGTGAATATGTTTTGGGGAAAAGAATGCTGTTGCCCATTACCATTCCCGCACAGCCTGCAATAACGATTACCGAAATCTCAATGGTACCGTGCAACCAAACGCTTTTTGAGGCTTCAAAGAGAAGGTCGCGGTTGTAGAAAAAGGTGAAAAAGGCCCCGAGCATCACGCCATTGCTGAATAATATGTAGGCCGTTCCCAAAGAGGTAATCACGCCAAAGGCATACGCCAAAAACGCCACGCGGATGTTGTTGATGGTAATTCCCAGAAAGGTACCTATTTCACTTCCGCTTTTGTAAATGGCGGTCGGGTCGCCTTTGTCAATATTGTTCAAGGTTTCGTTTACATAACTATCGCCCAGAATCAACCGAACGAATGAATCATCGTTTACTGCGGAAATAGCGCCAATTGCCGTGGCTGCGGCGAACAGCAAAAATGAAAAGAGCAACATACGCTGATGCTGGCGGAAAAACAGCGGAAACTCGTATTTCCAAAAGCTCACAATGCGGTTTTTGGTTTCTTTTTTATTCTTGTAAATCTTTTGGTGCGCTTGCGAAGCCAACGAATTTAAATACTGAAGTGCCTTGCTGTCAGGGTAATAAGTTTGCGCATAGGCAAGGTCGTTAGTGAGCTGAATGTAATGGTCCGCAAGCTGGTCTGGACTTATTTTTGAATTAAGTGTGATTGCTTTTTCAAATGCAATCCATTTTTCCTTATTTTGCTTGACGAATGCCGCTTCGCGCATCTTCTTAAATTTTCGATAAATATAACCACTTGCTTTTACATGGCAAACTTAGAAATCAATACTACCCAAAACGTAAATCTGGATTATAAGATAGTAAGTGTGGGCGAGCGTATTTTGACTTTTCTTATAGACCTTTTCCTGTTTTTTGTGTATTTCTATATCGTAGAATTGGCCACCAAGGCAATGAATATGGCATTCAGTGATAATTGGACTGTTTTTGGGCTTCAGCAATTGTTGCTCTTGCCAGTAATGTTCTATTCGCTTTATATGCACATCCTTTTCAACGGAAGGACCGTAGGAAAGATGGCGATGAAAACCCGCGTGGTAAAAGTGGACGGAAGTCCCGCGCGCTGGAGCGATTATATGGTTTTGTGGATGCTCCGGTTGGTAGATATTTGGATTTTCTTGGGTTCCATCGGCTTGCTTTCGATTATTTTTTCCGATAAAAGACAGAGGGTGGGTGACCATGCTGCGGGAACTGTTGTGATAAGTACAAAAAGCAAGGTAAAAATAAGCCACACTATTTTGGAAGAAATAGCTGAAGACTATCAGCCCAAGTTTTTAAACGTAACCAAACTGAGCGACAAAGACGCCAGACTTATAAAGGAAACCTATCTTATTGCAATAAAATCCAACGATTTCAAAACCTTGAACGCGCTTCGGAAAAAAGTGGAAAGCGTTTTGGAAACGTCTTCAGATTTATACGATAAACAATATATAGATACCGTACTGCGCGATTATAACCATTTTACACAGAACATGTGAAGCTGATATTACTCATAGACATTTTAGGGACCATCGCGTTCGCTATTTCAGGGGTGCTTACGGCCCTCAATAAACGGTTGGATCCATTCGGGATTTTGATAATTGCCTTTGCAACGGCTGTTGGCGGTGGAACATTGCGCGATATTCTTATTGATGCCAACGTGGCATGGATGCGCAACCTTACCTATGTTTATGTAATTTTTGGCTCCACAATTTTTGCAGTTATTTTCAGAAAAAGACTGGGTTACATACGCAGATCATTGTTTTTGTTTGACACTATCGGGATCGCGCTATACACTATTGTAGGTGTGGAAAAGGGGATTGCCGCTGGTTTTCACCCTATAATTTGCATCGCGTTGGGAACCATGACAGCCTGTTTTGGCGGTGTTTTGAGGGATATTCTCTGTAATGAGATCCCGATTATCTTCAGAAAAGAAATTTATGCAACGGCCTGTATTTTGGGGGCTTCTGCATATTTCTTATTGCACAACACACCAATTTCTGAAGATTTTATCGTGCTTATTTCGGGTTCTATTGTAATTATAGTTCGGTTGCTAGCGGTATATTTCAATCTTTCTTTGCCTAGTATCTACAGGAAGGATGAATTGGAAGGAAGTTGATGGGTTGAGAAGTTTACGGGTTTAAAAGTTTATGAGTTTAAAAGTTTAGAAGAATAATTGAATAAATTTTTTAAAAGATAAAACCCTCTGATCTTTTGCTTGGAATTTGGAATTTGGGATTTGTGATTTGGAATTTTCTACTCTATCACTTTTGCCGAAATATAAATATTGTTCAACGGCCAATCCCCATCATCCGCTTTCACTTTTGAGATTTCCTCCACCACGTCCATTCCCTTGGTCACCTTTCCGAAGATGGTGTATTTTCCGTTTAAATGTGTGGTTGAAGATTTTGGCCCAAGAAATATAAAAAATTCATACGGCGCCGTTCTGTTATCGGGGTTTTCGCGGTATTCCTTCGCGCCGGAAACGGTTCCATATTCGTGCACACGCCCGGGAATAATTTCTGCAGGAAGCAAATATTCCTTTCCGAGTTCCGCGCGCTTTTTTTGGGTTGAGGTAAGGTCGCTATTCCCCGCCTGGATTATAAAATTTGGAACAACGCGATGAAAGAACGTTTCATCAAAATAATGCTGCTTTACCAAATAGATAAAATTGGCGCGGTGCAGTGGGGTATCTTTGTAAAGTTCAATTTCAATATCGCCAAACAGGGTGGTAATCAAAACTTTGGTTTCGGGATTTTTCTTGCCGTATTCAGTTAAAAAGGAAACTGCGTTTTCATTCGTGATTTCCGGAAAATTTTGAGTTTCTTCTTTTTTGGATTCAATTTTTTTTTCTCCTTCAGTTTTGATTTCGTTTTCGATTTCAGTTTCAGTTTGGGAAGCCTTTTTCTTATCTTCACAGCTTCCGAAGAACAACACAATTCCCAAGCAATAAATAATCAACTTTCTCATAAATGGATTTTCGCGATTTTGAAAAACGGATTGTAAAAGTAACAAAAATGGAACTTCCCGGCGAAACGGTCCAATTTAAAATGGCGCCAATGGAGCGCCTTCAGGAATTAAAACGTGTGGCGCGCAATCAAAATTCCGCAAAAAGGGCCGGTGTACTGTCTCTTTTTTATCCTTCGGAAGATTTTGAAACGCGATTGATCTTAATTCTTCGGAAAACGTATCACGGGGTTCATTCCGCACAAGTTGGTTTTCCCGGTGGCAAATTGGAGCCTGAGGACGAAAACATTCAGGATGCGGCCCTCCGCGAAACAGAGGAAGAAGTGGGCGTGCCGCGCAGCGCTATATCGGTCTTGAAGCAACTCACTGAAATCTACATTCCGCCGAGCAATTTTTTTGTACAACCCTTTTTGGGAATCACTTCCCAGTCTCCAAAATTTGTTCCCGAGGAAAAGGAGGTGGAAGCCTTAATAGAAGTGAACTTGCGCGATTTTATGGACGACCTGAACATAACCACCCAAACCCTGTCCACATCCTACGCCGAAAGCATTGAAGTACCAGCCTTTCAATTGAACGGGCATATCGTTTGGGGCGCTACCGCTATGATGCTCAATGAAGTGCGGGAATTGTTGAAAATGGCACTGTAACAGCTTATTTTAGTATATTTGCTGGGTTAAACGAAATTCAAAACAGGAAGTACGAAATTTAATAGCCCCAACTTGAAAACCATACCTGCGTACTGAGCACTGACCACTGATTACTGAATACTGATTACTGAAAAAATGAGTCTCTTCAAAAAAAATCCTTTTGGACACATACTTTTCTTAAAACTCTGGCTGATACGGATAGCGGGTCTGTTGACACACAGACGCTTTAAGGGTTTTAATGAATTGAAAATTGACGGTAGTGAAATTCTAAGGGAACTGCCGGACAAAAATGTACTCTTTGTAAGCAACCATCAAACCTATTTTGCCGATGTTGCGGCGATGCTGCACGTATTTAATGCGAGCTTGCACGGGCGGGAGGATAGCATCAAAAACATTGGTTACCTGTGGAATCCAAAACTGAATATTTATTTTGTTGCGGCAAAGGAAACCATGAAAGATGGTTTGTTGCCGAAAATTCTGGCCTACGCCGGCTCCGTAAGTATTGAGCGCACTTGGCGTGAAAAAGGAAAGGAAGTCAATAAACAGGTAAAGATGAGCGATGTTAGTAACATTACCAAAGCACTCAATGATGGCTGGGTGATAACCTTTCCGCAGGGCACCACCAAACCTTGGAAGCCTATTCGAAGGGGCACCGCGCACATTATCAAAAAAAATAAACCTGTGGTAGTGCCTATCGTCATAGACGGTTTCAGAAGGTCTTTTGATAAAAAGGGAATTCGAATAAAAAAACGCGGCATCCTCCAATCGATGGAAATTAAACCTCCCTTGAATATTGATTACGAAAATGAAACAATGGAACAGATTGTGGAAAAGTTGGAGTACGCCATAGAGCAGCATCCATCTTTCCTAAAGGTGATCCCAACCTCCGAAATCCAGAGCGAGGAGGAGCTCAACAAGGAGCGGGAATGGCGGTATTAAATTTAGTCGGTAGTCGGTAGTCTGTAGACGGTAGTTGTAAAAATATTGCGAACAAACCCATTAAAAAACCTTGCTGGCTGTGATAGATTGGATTATTACAGCTTTATTCTCTGACTCCCTTTTTTCAAATCTCTATCTTCTTCAATTCCTTATAGTTTTTGTGCAGTCTTCTTAAAAGAATACCGTAAACAATCCTGTAGAACAGCAGAATAAAACCGATCATCACAATTCCAAAAAGTATTTGTATTGCGAAAAACATCTTCATAAATCTTTCTTGTGAAATTTTTGTGATCCCGTAATCTTCGGTCATAAAATGAAATACTATATCTTGGTTGAAATAGTAGAAAATGTTTATTCCTATTATGAGCAAAACGGAGGCGGTAACATTGCAGATCACAAAATACTTTACCGTTTTACGCGTACGGAGAATATTCTTCATCAAATCTCTTATGGAATCGGTAGTGGAGATTTTGCGATAGTTTCGGTAAAAAAGAATGATAAAAACTCCAAAGACCGTATAGTTGAGCACGTTTACCCCCACCAGAATATTGTGAAGCCCAATGTCATCGCTAAACTTGGTGCTGGATTCGGGTACCAGAAAGGAAAGGAGCGTCCAAAAGAGAATCTCCGCTATACTTATATAGAATATCCATTTTACGATTGAAGAGGATTTCTTCAACAGCATTTTATAAATATCTTCATAGGAAAGCTTGGGGAGCTCCTGCTCCGTGCTTTGCCATTGTTTTTTTAATAGTTCAAGTTGATCCATAGTGGGTTACGGATTTAAAATGGTTCGTAATTTTTCCTTTATCCTGTTCATCTTCACGCGTGCATTTACTTCGGTTATACCCAGGGTTTCAGAAATTTCCCTATAGTTTTTGTCTTCCAAATAGAGGAAGACCAATGCTTTGTCAATATCGTTCAGATCCTTCACGGCACTGTACATAAGTTTTAATTGTTGTTCTGTTGTATCATCATAGGGCTCTGAGGAAATTTTAAAGCTAACCCCCTCATAATCCTGCGTTTTTATGGTGCGTTTTGATTTTCTGTAAAGTGTAATCGCGGTATTTAAAGCCACACGGTACATCCACGTGCTGAATTTTGAATCGCCCCGAAATTTAGGATACGCACGCCAAAGCTGAATGGTTATTTCCTGAAACAGATCGTTGTGAGCGTCACTGTCATTGGTGTATAACCTACAGATTTTATGTACAATGTTTTGATTCTCCTCAAGCTGGGTCACAAAACTATGTTCCAGTTCTTTGTTCAATGGTAGTTTGTTAGCTTTTGATTAGTATTTGCCAAAAGAGCTTTGTTACAAAAATCATAAAAATTAAACGAACTCCCTTTACAATGCCTAAATTTAAGCTATAAAAAAAACGATGAATATTCCAGAAACCAGTGTGCCCCGAATTGTAGTTATAGGTGGCGGATTTGCTGGTATTTCCTTCATAAAAAAGCTTCAAAAAGAAAAAGTGCAGATCGTACTTTTTGACAGGCATAACTACCATACATTCCAGCCATTGCTATACCAAGTTTCCACAGCGGGGCTTGAACCGGACTCCATAGCATATCCGCTTCGCAAAATTTTCAGAAAAAACGTGGATTTCCACTTCAGAATGGCTGAGGTTGAAACCATCCAGGCTGAAAACAATACAATCCATACCTCAATAGGAAGTTTACATTATGATTTTTTGGTGATTGCTACGGGTACGCGTACCAATTTCTTCGGAAATGACAGCATAGCCGAAAACAGTATGCCTATGAAGACGGTGCCCCAAGCATTGAACATCCGCAGCCTGATGCTCCAAAATATCGAAAAAGCCGATATGACCCCTGATGCAAGGGAGAGAAAGCGCCTGCTGAACTTTGTAATTGCCGGGGCCGGACCAACTGGCGTCGAACTTGCGGGAGCTTTGGCTGAATTTAGAAAAGGAATTCTGGAAAATGATTATCCCGAGCTCGAGGAAGAAGAAATGAACGTTCACCTTATTGAAGGGTTGGACAGGGTGTTGCCTCCTATGAGCAAGGAAGCTTCGGCAAAGGCGCAAAAATTTCTAGAAAATCTTGGCGTGCAACTTCATTTGGAAACATTTATAAGCGATTACGACGGAAAGACCGTTACTACAAAAGATGGTCAAAAGTTTGAAACCGCAACATTTATCTGGGCTGCCGGGGTAACGGGCGCGTTGATAAACGGAATAGACGGAAAGGCGCTTGTGGAAAAAGCCAATCGTTACCGAGTGGACAGGTATAACAAAGTGGAAGGTTTTGACAATATTTATGCGTTAGGCGATATTGCCTTGATGGAAACCGAGGAATATCCCAAAGGCCATCCGCAAGTTGCGCAGCCTGCCATCCAGCAGGGGAAACATCTTGGAAAGAACTTCAGAAAAATGCTGAAGGGTGAAAAAATGGAACCTTTTGAATATTTCGATAAGGGAACCATGGCCACTGTTGGTAGAAACAAAGCGGTTGTGGATATACGCAAGTTGCACTTTGGCGGGGCCATAGCTTGGTTCCTATGGATGTTTGTCCACCTCTGGTTTTTGGTCGGTTTCCGAAATAGGGTCGTTACTTTTTTTAACTGGACGTATAGTTACATCAATTATGATCGCGCCGCACGGTTGATCATCAGGCCTTTTAAAAAGAACTAGTCTTCACTTTTACGGGCCAGAAGGCACTGTTCATTATTGTCTTTTCAATTGTACGGGAATTGATGAGCCGCTTGTTATCCAACTGCCGCCCACTTCTTTAATATTTACATCCAACACGTCCGAGGTTTCAAGTTTTTTCACATTTACCTTTACCTCGTCGTAAGTGTCCACGCTTTTTAGGTTTACATTGAGTTCATCGGAAGTATTTATATCTACCAGCCGCACGTCCATTACCTGATTGATTGGTTTGGGCTCAATATTTTCTGAAGCGTAGGCAGAAGGGAATAGTTCAAAATCCTTTACTACGTTTATCGTTAAACAAACTGCGATAATGGTCAGGATGGTTTTTGTGTACATATCGGTTTTCATATTTCAAAAATTTAGGAGATTATCGGTTAAAGATATGCAAAAACCTGATTACGAAGGAATCGAGCCAGATTAACAGTTTTTGTATTTATCGTGAAGGCCAACACCATTTTTTATCATTGGCATACACTTTTCCAATCTACTCAATTTGGTTTTTTCCTGTTTCGCCTCGGTTATATATTCGGCATATTCCCGCTGTTTACCGGGAGTCAGTTTTTGGAAATGTTCTTTTAAAGTTGTGTCTTTTTTAAAAGCTTCATCCAGTAACGGCGGGATTGAAACACCTTTTTTTCGCACGGGTTTTAATTCCTTTCCAGCTTTGCAGTTTGCTATGGCTTCTTCTACATATTCCAAAACAATTTTTTGTTCAATTTTATCATTTTCTTCAAAGCGCCATTGCCGAAGGGCTTTGGCCTCCTTAGCGTTTATGAGCTTGTTGTGTTTGTCTTTTAAAAACACCCCTTGATGGAACCACAGCGCCATATGGTTTTTGAAATCGGCCATTCCCACTACCATTTTTCCGGTGAGGGTGTAGGTGGGTTTGCCCCATTTTAATTCTTCTTTCAAATCTGTTTGCAATATTATTTCACGCAACTTTTCTAGTTTTTCCTTCCATTTTTTTTGCTTCGCAATAAAAGCATCTATTTTTTGTGAATCGGTCATGGTGCTTTCTTTTCTTCCGAAGATACAATTTTCCATTTCTTCCTTCCTAAAAAAGCTTTGTTGAATTTTTTAGTAAAAACCGTAAGTTCCAAAAAGGCTTAGATAATTACATTTAAAAAAATTAGTCCTTTAGAAAAATAATTGTTGATAAATAAAATATATTTATTGTTTATCAATAAATATTTATTTACTTTCGCAAAGTAATTTTAAATCAATCTTAAATGAAAACAAATATTATAATGAAAGTGATGAATATTATATTTTGGATCGTATTCATCGGTTTGTGCCTAGAAACTGGAGCTTTACTCGTTTCTCTTTTTGTGACCCTTTTTATCAATTCTAATGGTGCCGAAGATACGTATATGGGGCTCAACCTTTTGGATTTGTACAATTTCAACGTGGAGCACTACATTGGTGTAGCCAGCTTTTCAATAACCTTATCTGCCCTGAAAGCTTATCTTGCCTACCTTGTCATCAAGCTTTTTATGAAGTTTGATTTAAACTATCCTTTCAACGAAAAAACAGCCTCGGTCATTACACTAATGAGCCATTACGCCCTGAGCATTGGGGTTGTGGCCATCATTGCGGAAAATTATGCAAACCGTATAATGAGGCAGGGACTCACCCTCCAAATAGACTGGGGTGCCGAGCAATTTCTATTCTTTGCGGGAATTATTTACATTATAGCATTGGTTTTTAAAAAGGGAGTGGAAATACAAAGCGAAAACGAACTAACAATTTAAATTATGCCTATAATAGTAAACTTGGACGTAATGATGGCCAAACGGAAGATGTCATTAAACGAACTTTCCGAAAAAGTAGGACTTACGCTTTCCAATCTTTCCATTTTGAAAACCGGAAAAGCAAAAGCAGTGCGCTTTAGCACGCTGGAGGCTATTTGCGAAGCTTTGGAATGCCAGCCTGGGGATATTTTGGAGTTTGTGGAGTGAATCTACATTTGAAGACCTAAATTCTACAGTTCGGTCTATTTTATTCTGAAAAAATACACCAAAATTTAATCTTTGACCTGAAAATAAAACCAACCATTTTATGAAGATTTCAGTTATTACTTTTTTACTAGCTATTTTGCCGGGCTTGTTATTGGCACAAACCACCATTTCAGGGACGGTTATGGACAACAAGGGAATGCCGGTTTTTGGAGCCAACGTATATTTGGAAGGTGCTTATGATGGAAGCACAACCGAAGCGAACGGAAATTTTTCTTTTGAAACTACCGAAACAGGCACGCAGGTCTTGATTATTTCTTACGTTTCTTTTGAGCCCTTTAAGTTTGTGGACGATGTTACGAAAATGAAAAACTTAAAAATCACACTTCGCGAAGATGTAAATTCCTTAGAGACCGTAACCATTTCAGCGGGTTCCTTTTCTGCGGGCGATAACAGTAGGATTTCGGTTTTAAAACCTTTGGATATTGTAACAACAGCCAGTGCTTTGGGCGATTTTGTGGGCGCATTGCAAACCCTTCCCGGAACCACGACCGTTGCCGAGGACGGTCGCCTATTTGTCCGCGGGGGCGATGCAGGCGAAACCCAGATTTTTATTGATGGCATTCGCGTTTTTACGCCCTATTCGCCCACCACCAATAACATACCCACGCGCGGTCGTTACAGCCCTTTTCTCTTTGACGGCATTACGTTTTCCACTGGCGGGTATTCTGCAGAATATGGGCAGGCACTGTCATCCGTATTGCTTTTGAATACGATTGATGAGCCGAACCAGGAAAAGACCGACATTGCCATTATGAGCGTGGGCGCAGGTTTGGGGCATACCGAAAAGTGGGAAAACAATTCGTTGAGCGTGAACGCTTCCTATATAAATTTGGCGCCCTACATCGCGTTGTTGCCCGACAGGAATGATTGGCAAAAACCATTTGAAACCGCTTCGGGTGAGGCCGTTTTCCGTCAGAAAATAGGGGATGGGCTTTTGAAAATTTACGGAGCTTTTGATACTTCCGACTTTGAACTTACGCAGGAAGACATTAACCAACCCGACGGCGCGCGTTTTAAATTAAACAACCAAAATTTTTATACTAATGCCAGTTACAGCCAAAGATTGAGCAAGGGATGGTCCATCTTCGGTGGCGGAAGTTATACCTATGCAAATACAAAAGTTGGGATAGACCGGGCCGATATAAAGGATGTTGAAAACTCCGCACACCTTAAATTAAATGTGAGAAAACGCATCAGCAATCGGTTTAAATTGAATTTTGGCGCAGAGCAATTTGTGACCGATTTCAATGAAAATTATGACGAACCGAATTTTGCCGCAAAACTGGGTTACAACAATAATATTTCCGCAGCATTTACGGAGGCCGATATTATTTTTTCGCGGAAACTTGCCTTAAAACTGGGCGTTCGCGGGGAGTACAGCCAGTTGTTTAAGGAATTTACAGTTTCACCGAGAATTTCTTTTGCATATAAAACCGGAAAGCATAGCCAGCTTTCCCTTGCCTATGGCGATTTCTTCCAGCAACCCGAAAGTGAAGTGCTCAAATTCACAAATAATCTGGAAGCGCAGCATACCCAACATTATATAATGAACTATCAATACGCAGCCAAGGATAGGATTTTTCGCGCTGAGGTTTATAGAAAGCAGTACAGCAATCTTGTGACATATAACGATGAATTTCCCGACATAAATACTACATTCTCAAACAAGGGCGATGGCTACGCACAGGGACTGGATTTGTTTTGGCGCGACAATGAAACACTTAAAAATATAGATTACTGGGTAAGCTATTCCTATTTGGACACTGAACGGAAGTATAAAAATTACCCCATTGCGGCCACGCCGAGTTTTGCAAATACGCATAACCTTTCGGTAGTTGGAAAATATTGGATCAACGATTGGAAAAGCCAGATCGGGTTCAGTTATCAATACGGCAGCGGCCGGACCTATACCGATTTGAACACACCCGGATTTCTTCAGGATAAAACCCGCGACTATAACAGTGTGAGCCTGAATTGGGCATATTTACTCTCTCCACAGAAGATTCTATATGTTTCTGTGAACAACGTTTTTGCATTTAAAAATGTGAATGGCTATCAATATTCGAACATCCCGGATGCAAATGGAAACTTTGCGCGGCGGGAGTTGCTTCCCGCAGCCGATCAGTTCTTTTTCGTGGGCTTTTTCTGGACTATTAGTGATGATGGCAGGGACAATCAGCTTGATAATCTGTAGCCTTCTAACGCTCAAAATGGGATATTCGACGAGGGAACTTTGACAAAGTTTTTAAAATTTGTCAAAGTTGGAATGGAGGAATACAATTCAGCCTACAAAAACAACAGTTGGGTTGAAGGATTTTTTCAAAAGAAATATTTTGATCGAAATTTGAACAACAATAAAAAATAACAATAACCAATAAATAATAACCAACAAAAAATAGAAACCATGCAAAATGTAGTCACTTATTTAATGATTTTTTTCACTGCTCTTATAATGCAGGGGCAGACAGATTCAGCGGTAAATACGGCTGCCGCGCCCTCAAAATACCAACAGGGAATGCGAAAGGCATTCCAACTTTGGCAGGAAAATAAATCGTGGGAAGCTGCCAATGTTTTTGAAAGAATAGCAGCGGCCGAACCGGACAATTGGTTGCCGCCGTACTATGTGGCCCAAATTAACGTAATCAACAGCTTCACGGAAAAGGACGAGGCCAAACTGAAAGCCCAATTGGACAAGGCTCAGGATTTCATCAATGATGCTACGGCAATTTCAAAAGACAACCCAGATTTATTGGTTTTGCAGGCGCATTTGTACACGGCCTGGATTGTTTTTGACGGTCAGAAATACGGAATGACCTATTCCCCTAAAGCTTCAGAGCTTTACAACAAAGCCCTGGCCCTTGCGCCTGACAATCCGCGGATTATTTTGGCAAAGGCAGAATGGGATATGGGCGGCGCCAAATATTTTGGGCAAAGTCTGGAGCCGTACTGCAAAGACATTCAACGGGCCATTGAACTTTTTGCTACCTTTAAACCAGCAGGTGAGTTCTATCCGACGTATGGCGGGGAACGAGCCAAACAAATACAGGCAGAAAGCTGTAACTAAAATTTTGCCGCCAATTCACGAATACTCCCCATCCTCGTGCAAGGTCTTAAAGACTTTGTAGGTATAAAAAAGGAAACATATTTATGCGCATACTAAAAGAATTTGGAAAAGCATTTTTTGTGGGAACCCTGGTTTTCATCATCCTCGGTTTGATTCAATATGCCAATGGTTATCAATATGATAACGGACGTGATATTCTGGTTGCTTTCCTTTACAATCAATTGTATTCAGTAATACTGTATATGGTCAATGCGTATTATTTTGTTTTCTTATTGAAAATATTCCCAGACCAGGTTTTTCAAACAAAAAATCTGTTGAAAGGACTTTTGGGAGGCGTTTTGGTTACACTTTTTGCACTACTGCTTATTCGTTTTATAACAGAAGTCATAATAGACGGTCGAGGTTTTGCTGAATTTATTGCCGCCGAAAAGATGGAGTATTACTACATCTCGTTTATTATTTCGGTTGTGGTTACGACCATTTTTTACGCAGTTTATTATTACCGAAACAAGCAGCAGACTATTGTAAAGGAGCAGAAAATAATAGCCGGCACGGCCTCCGCAAAGTTTGATGCGTTGAAGAATCAATTAGATCCGCATTTTCTTTTCAACAGTTTGAATGTGCTCACCAGCCTGATTGAAGAAAATCCCGAAGCCGCAACGCGTTTTACCACTTCGCTTTCAAAAGTGTATCGCTACGTTTTGGAACAAAAAAACAAGGAGCTCGTTACCCTGGAGGAGGAATTGAAATTTGCGGAACTCTATATGTCGCTATTGGCGGTGCGTTTTGAGGACAGTATTGTTTTTACTTTGCCTTCAAAATTGGAGAACCCGCAGGCAAAAGTGGTTCCATTGTCGCTTCAGCTTTTGTTGGAAAACGCGGTAAAGCACAATCAGGTTATGCCTTCAAAAAAGCTGTATATAACCATTGCGGAAGAAAACGGCAGTTTGGTGGTTACCAACAACAGGCAGCCAAAACAGGTCTTAAAAGAAAGTACCGGCGTGGGCCTGCGCAACATTCGGGATAGGTATGCACTATTGACGGAACGCCCGGTGAGCATCAACAAAAATCCAAAGGAGTTTAGCATTGCAATCCCGATATTGGGTGAAAATCTTCAAATTATGAACACACCACAAACCTTTATTTCAGAGAAAAAATACAAGCTGGCCAAAAAACGTATGGAAAAGTTGAAGGCCTTTTATATTCATTTGGCACTTTATATACTGTTCGTGCCCATATTTATATACTTGAATTACATTTCGAGGGCGGGATTTCCGTGGGCGCTTTTCCCGATTGTGGGTTGGGGTATCGGAATTACGAGCCATGCTGCTGAAACGTTCAATTACAATCCATTTTTCGGAAAGGATTGGGAGGCCCGTAAAATCCGTGAGTTGATGGACAAGGATGATTAAATTACAGTTCATCCCCCGGAAACCACAGTTGGGATGTTTCATTTTTTAAAAGAATTCTATCTGTGTTATCTTTATTAAATAAATTAAAAAACCGAAACTATGGAAACCGGGAACCATAAAGACAGCAAATATTTGAAAGCCAAAAGACGCGTGGCCGAAATCAAGAAATTTTACACCAGCCTGATGTTTTATGTATTATTTATTTGCGCTTTGGCGGGATTGAATTATTACACCAATGAATTGAGGTATCCGTGGTTTCTCTGGGCGGCATTCGGTTGGGGAATCGGCATCTTTTTTCAGGCCGTAAAAACATTCCGTTGGGCGCCTTTTATAGGCAAGGATTGGGAGGAAAGAAAGTTGAAGCAATTTATGGAGGAAGAGGAAAAGAACGCCGAAAACAACTGGAACTAATATGGAATATGCTGAAAATATAAAGTTGCGAAAGGCCCGAAGAAGGGTAGAGGCGCTAAAAGGATTCTATAAGCATTTGCTGATTTATATAATTGTAAATGTTGCCTTATTTATCGTAAGAGGAAGGGTTTTGGAGTTTTTTCAAATTGAATCGAACGATAAAAATTTTATGGAATGGATTGATTGGAATATTTTAATAGTTCCAATTTTTTGGGGAATTGGGCTGCTGTATCATGCAGCGAAGGTTTTTCAATATAAATCCAAGACCCTGAAAAATTGGGAAGAAAAACAAATAAGGAAATTTCTGAAAGAGGAATAAAAACTGTTAAAATGGAAACCAAAAAAAGTTTGGCCTATTTGCGGGCAAAGAAAAAAGTAGAGACCCTAAAGGCATTTTACAGTCACATAGCGGTATATATCATTGTGAATGGAGCAATCATCCTTGTTTCGGCCAATGTTTTTAATTCAAAAGAAATAGATTTTGCCGACTGGGGTAATTACGTAACCGCCATTTTTTGGGGCATCGGTCTGGTGTCGCACGCCCTCTATGTGTTCTTTGTTATGAATGTGAACAACAACTTTTTAAAGCGGTGGGAAGAGAAAAAAATTAAACAATTTTTAGAGGAAGACCTTTAAAAATCGATCCCGATTGCTATCGGGACGAAATCGGAAAACCTGCAACCTGCAACTTGAAACCTGCGGCCAGAAACCAAAAACCAAAAACCAGAAACCATCAAATGAACGCACTCATCATCGAAGACGAAAAGCCCTCTGCCCGTTACCTCCAGCGAATGCTCGAAAAACAGCACGTAAACGTAAGCCAGATGCTCCATAGCGTGGAGGAGGCCGTGGCGTGGTTTCAAAACAACGAACACCCGGATTTGATATTTCTGGATATCCAACTAAGCGACGGACTTTCCTTTGAAATCTTTGATACGGTGGAGGTGGACAGTGCCATAATTTTTACCACGGCCTTTGATGAATACGCGCTGCAGGCCTTTAAACTGAACAGCATAGATTATCTGTTGAAGCCGATTGACGAGCAGGAATTGCAATGCGCCGTCAAAAAATATCAGTCGTTTAAGCCCAGCCCCAAAAACGTACAGTTCAATTTTGAGGATATTAAAAAATTGCTCGTAAACCCAGTGGAGCGCGAGTATAAAAAACGATTTACCACAAAAATAGGACAGCACATAAAAATGATTTCGGTTGATGAAATTGAGTGTTTCTATTCCGAAAACAAAGGCACGTACGCACACACAATTGATGGCCGCGATTATCTTTTGGAAACCACTTTGGAGCAACTGGAGCAGGAACTTTCGCCCGAAATTTTCTTTCGAATCAGTCGAAAATTTTACATAAATATCAATTCAATAAAAGATATAATCGCCTACACAAACTCCCGCCTTCAGCTAAAACTGAACAGTTATCGGGATCAGGAAGTAATCGTTGCCCGCGAACGGGTAAAAGATTTTAAACTTTGGCTGGAGTAGTTACTCTTTCCTTTTGAACGATTCAATCCTATTTTCCTGAAATGAGGATGGCAAAAGTTTCGGAATAAATTTTACCAAGAGTGGCAACAGAACCGAACCGCCCGGAAGCAAAAATATGGTGAGCGACGGAATGGTTTTACAAATATCCAAAAGCTGCTCCTTCACTTTCCTTTTTTCGTCCGCAGAAAGGTCGCGCAGGGTGGATTGCCCCAGCAACAGCATCAATTCGCCGCTTTCTTCAAGTTCGCGTGTCAATCGGTCCTTATTTCTAATAATCAAAAGCTTTACCGTAGAAGCAGATTGTTTATAAAACTGCTTAACTGGATGCGAATATTCAAAGAGCAGGATTTTCTCGGTATATTTCTGCGAAAACACATTCAGCGCCAAGAGGCTTTGTTGAAGCTCCGTTTCGGAAAGATCAAGCGTAACCAATAATTGCTGCAAAAACTGATGTTCTATTTCGTCCATCTTTAAATCTTCCCAAACCGTTAGGCAGCAAAGGTCCAGCAGGTATTTTTTCTCCAATGAATTGTCGCTATTTTTCAAATAGTTTAAACTTTCCAAAAAAGTTGCGGCGCCACCTTCGGTATCGTCAATTATATATTGTGAAGAGGATTCGAAGAGTTCAATCAATAACTTGTCGTACTTCGTTTTTTTCTTTTTGGATTTCAGCGTATGGAAACAAGCCGTTAAAACAACAGTTTCCAATTGTTTGTAATATGCTTTGGCGCTATCGGGATCCTGTAACCATTGTTTAAAGGCGAGGACATCCAAATATAAGAGTGCATAGGTTAAAAGCGAAACCGTATTTTTTTTCAACAAAGTATTTGCTTCCTGTAATCTCGTGGAAAGTATGTGCTCCAAAACATTTTCGGGTTTTTGTGAAAGCGAAAATTTCTGAAAAAATCCCGTTTTCTTTTTTTCCATTTGCTGGTAAAAAGATAGGATGCTGGCAATAGCTTCTTTGTTGGTAGCATTTACATTTTCATCAAAAAAGGAAAACAGCAGCGCGTGAAAGAGGTTTATTTTTGTAAACTCTTCCTTCGTTAGCTTCAGGTTTCCCAGTTTCTTCTTTGGTAATGCAGAAACGGAGACTCCATATATAAAGCCCGTTTCCTTTAGGGCTCTATAAAAGTTTTGGTTATTTTCAAAGGAAGAGATAAGTTCTTCTTTGTCAAAAAGATTTAAAAATTTCAATATCCAATCAGGAGCGGAGGGGTTCATTTGGTAAATCGATCACTAAGTTTTTGGTTGCCAAAGCTAATGTTTTTCACGTTAACAAAAGATTAACGCACTTTTAAAAACCATGCAGTTACATTTAAACGTAAGTATTAGCGAACAAGTAAAAATAAATAATATAAACCAACAAGAAAGATGAAAAAATCAAAACTTTTTGCAGTAATCGGTGGAATAGGCGTTGCCGTACTATCGATATTTTTAATATCCGCGGATCACATTGATGCGCCTGCAGTTCAGGGAACTACAGCAGATATTACCGACTTTTATGCCTTTCAGGGCGAAAATAGCGGAAACCTAGTGTTTGCGGCCAACGTGCAAGGGCTATTAGCTCCGGGCGAACCCACCGAGCAGGCCAAATTTGACGAGACAGTATTAATCGAAATCAATATTGATAACAATAACGATTTAAAGGAAGACTTGGTCATACAGGCCATTAGACGTGGCGATTCCATGTACTTCTTTGGCCCAACGGCTCCGGCTACACAAGGGTTGGTTAGTACTATTGCCACATCAACTAGAAGAAGTGTGAAAATTTCAACAACGGATGATGTGCAAATTGCCGAAAAAGACGGAATGAAATTTTTTGCCGGACCCCGCGAAGATCCGTTTTTCTTTGATTTCAATCAATACAATGCCATATTGGCTGGCGATGCCCCCGGCTTTGAAAATCCAGGTACAGATACCTTTGCTGGCTCAAACGTTTTGAGCGTTGTTGTTGAAGTGCCTAAATCAATGCTTCCAGGTGGAGTAGCGGGTGTTAATCCATTTGCTCCGAATACACCTATCTATAATGTATGGGTTGAAGCCAAAAGAAAACAATAAAAATTGCTAACCTTAAAAATTTAAAAAAATGAAAACATTAAAATATATAACTTTTGTTGTTGCAATGTCAACATCGCTATTGTTCATTCAGTGTAAAGATGATGACGATAATATAATAACGCAGGCAACGTGTACGGATGGAATTAAAAACGGAGATGAAACCGATATTGACTGTGGTGGACCCCTTTGTGAGCCATGCGAGCAAACACTCGATTTCAGCGGAAACTACGTGCAGGAGGACCAAATGGGTCGCCCGGGTATCAATACCGTGTTTGGTACCGAAGGTTTTAAAAATGCCTTTAACGTAACAGTCCCTTCAGAAATGCAAGCTGCATTTCAGGATAAATTTGAGGCCAAATTATTGGCTCTTAATGCTGGGTACACAGAAAATGCATTAGGCTTAACAGCCGAGGAATTTACAACAGTTCTTTCCAATGATGTACTTTGGGTGGCGAAAACAGGCATCACCACCTATTTTAACGGCACAGAAATCTTGACAGGTAGAACCTTGAGCGATGATGTGATAGATGTATCATTATTATTGATCTTTGGTGGACCAATGGGTGATGAAAATCCTGGTCTTACCAGCGATGGCGTACCAACCAACGACGTTGCATTCTCAAGCAGCTTCCCTTATTTGGCTGGACCATTTTAATAGACCTAACTTAAAATCAGAAAAGAGAACCGATTGCGTTCTCTTTTTTGGTTTTAATATTTTTCAATTAGGTAAAACCAACTTTAAAAAAATTTATATGAAAAGAATCATCACAATACTGGTTGTTGCCGTGTTTTTTGGATGTCAGGAAAAGGCTGAAAAAATTACCGATAGCAATGATTACGACAAATATCTCAGCACCCACCACACACCCTCCAAAGATGCAGTAGAAAAGGAATTGCAGTTTTGGCAAACCCGCTTCAATAATGACTCTACCCACTTAATGGAAATGGGCCGGTTATCGGGAATACACGCATCGCTTTTTGGAAATACGGGTGATATTTCAGAATTGAAAACTTCCGAAAAACTGATAAAGAAATCAATTGATGTTGCAGCGCGAAATAAAGATAGCTATTTGCGAAGTTTGGCGCATAATTATATTTCGCAGCATAGGTTCAAGGAAGCGCAGGTGCTTCTGGATAGTGCTTATTTGTACCCGGACAACAGAAAGGAAACAGAAATGATGCTCTTTGATGTTGCCATGGAATTGGGTGAATATGATAGGGCAGATACACTTTTAGGGAAAATTAAGGACACTCAGGATTTCAATTATTTAATTCGATTGGCCAAATGGAGCGATCACAACGGAAATCTTGACGCTGCTATCAAATATTTAGAGCAGGCCAAACAAATTGCCGAAACCCGCGATAACAGAGGTTTCAAATTGTGGATTTATAGCAACATAGGCGATTTCTATGGTCATGCCGGCCGTCTGGAAGATGCGTATAACAGTTATTTAAAAACATTAGAGCTCGAGCCAGATAATCATTACGCAAAAAAGCAGCTAGCGTGGATGGTTTATGCTGCTGAAAAAAACACGAAAGAAGCAAACCGTATTCTGGATTCATTAATGGTGAACCATAAAGCTCCTGATTATTATTTGCTGAAGGCCGAAATAGCTGAATATGAAGGCAATTCTTCGGAAGTAAAAAAACAAAATGCAATGTTTCTTAAAGCTGCCCAGGATTCTAATTATGGCGCAATGTACAATACGTATTTAATTAATCTTTATGCCGAAACAGAACCAGAGCAAGCCTTAAAACTTGCGGCGATGGAAATTAACAATCGTGCCACGCCGGAAACATATCAGTTACTTGGGTATGCCCAATTAAAAGCTGGCCACAAAGAGGCTGCCCTAAAAACGATTGAAGAATATGTCATCGGCAAAATTGAAGAACCAAAAGCTCTATTTCACGCTGCGTTGATTTATAAAGCTAACGGCATGGATGATAAGGTTGCGGCCTTAAAGGAAGAACTTATGGGCGCCAGCTATGAGTTGGGGCCTGTAACAGCCAAGGAAATAGATAAATTATAAAATTTTAAAACCAATCTCCTAATATTTACGTAAGTATAGTTGAGGTTGGTTATCTATCAAGAAGTTGATAGATTTTACAAAACCGGTTGATCCGGTTTTCAGAGTTTTTTTGTTAGTTGAAGCGTCCGTCATTTTTGGCGGGCGCTTTTACTTTTATATAAAACAAAAAAAATCTGGACTTCGGTCCAGATTTTTTTAATTGCTTAATTATATTGTGATAACGCCCAGCGTATATAATTGCGACATGGTGGGTGTCTCGCTTCCGCCCTCAGGCTCTAGAGTTATTCCGAACGCTTCGGCATCCGGGAAATTTACGAACTTGAAAATCCCTTCTCCCATCTCATTTTCAGTAGAAATCAGTCCCATACTGGTAGGAGTGAGCGGTTCCATTTTAAGCGACCATACCTGATAAACCTTTCCTCGTGGTGGTGTTGGCAGTCCTTTGGTGTCTATGTAAGCAATGTTTTCACTTTTGTTTAAATATACCTTTGCAAAGGCTTCAGGAGCCACAGCCTGATTGCCGGGAAGAGTATAGACTTGATAATCTTTTGATCTTAAAACTTCCAGCACTTCATTATTTTCAGCCAATTGACTTTCAGCTTTTGATTTTTCTTCGCGTAAAATGGTGTTTTCGGTTGTTGTAACCTGAAGTGAATTATTGAGATCGTTAGTTTGTTTTAACATCCACATAATTCCTCCCATAAATAGAATGGCCGCCGCCCAACCGGTAATTGCCGGCCAGTTTAGGGACCTTACTTTAGGGTCCTCGGTTTTATTGCTGGCATTTCGGATTGCCTTTAAAATATTTGTCCAATTCATTGCTTGAACAGGCGGCGCAACCGTTTCTGCAAGGTGTAACAAAGATTGTTCAATAAGTTCTACTTCGTGCCTTACTTCGGGAAAATCCTGAATTGCCTTTTCTACTTCCAATGCTTCATCCGGCGGCAGTGCGCCGCAGACGTACATTTCTAAATTTCCTGATGTTATTATTTCTTCGGGGTTCATATTATTTTATCCTAAGACCATTACCCGTAATTCATTTATACAGGTACGGTTTCTTGTTTTTAATGTTCCTAACGGTATGTCAAGTGTCTTTGAGGCTTCTGCTTGTGTAAAGCCCTTAAAATATAAAAGGTCTATTATTTTAATACAAGCAGGTTTTAGCGCGTCAACAAATTTCTTTATGCCTATGGCATTGGTTTTTCTGTTTAAACTATCTGAGGATGATAGTATATCTACGAAGTTTGTTGTACTTAGGTTTTTTCTGGAATTTTTGAAAGCTTTGGATCGGGTCTCATCGATTGCGGTGTTTCGTGCAATGTTCAGAAGCCAGGTAAAGAAGCGTCCTTTTTCTATTGAATAGGAGCCTGCATTGTTCCAAATTTTTATAAAAACATCCTGTAAAAGTTCTTCGGCAGTTGCTTCATCTAAAACAATACTATAGATTATACCATATATGGCTTCACTGTACATTGTATATAATTGGGAGAAAGCTTTCTCGTTCCCGCCTTGCATCTCAGTAATGAGATTATTGGGTTGTTCCATGAAATGTTGATTTTCTTGCGAGTAAATGTAACGAAAGTTTTTAAGAATTTTATTTTTCCTGGAATAGGAATGTCAAATTGCAAATTTTGAAATCCACTATGTTAAATTTCATCAGTATTTTAAGAAAATGTTGTGAAAAAACTAAATTTTAATAGCTTTACAGAACTTAACCGACTTACAGGCTAATATTAATCCAAACAAATCAAAAAAAAATGAAAAAAGTTACCCAGAGTTTATTCTTGGTCATCTTGCTCATGTTTTCGGGCGCCTTGGCTGCTCAAAATTTTTCGAGAGCAATTGACCAACAACTAAATCATTTTGTAGAACAGAATGATTTATTACCACAAGACGCGCAGTGGCAAGTAACCAGCGAAACCTTCAGCAAGAAAAGTGGTATTCAGCACATTTATTTCAGACAGACTTTAGATGGGATTGAAATTTATGGTACCGAATCCAGCATACACCTTACATCCAATGGTAAGGTAGTATCAAAAGACAGTAAATTTGTGAAGAATACCGCACAAAAGCGCACAGGGTCAAATGCTCCTGCACTTACTGCGGTACAAGCGGTTCAGGCTGCGGCTGCGCATTTTAACTATTCAATTACAGATTCTTTTTCAGTTTTGGAAAGAGCTTCCGGTGTTGATAGAAAAACCTTATTAAGCGATGGCGGAATTTCCCTTAGCCCAATTCCTGCTAAGTTGATGTACGCAATCACTGATAATGATGGGCTGGTACTTACTTGGGACATTTCAATTCAGGAAAAAAGCCAACAAGATTGGTGGAGTTTAAGAATTGATGCCAATACTGGAGCTATTGTAAATCAGGCAAACTGGATGGTAAGCTGTGCCACGCACCACGATCATAGCAATGATGTAAAGGAAATGAATTTTAATGCTAATTTGTATGATATTCCCAATTATGATGAATTGATTGCAGAGTCTACCGCTGCCTGTACAGAATGTTATGAAGTTTTCGCGCTACCTCTGGAAAGTCCATATTACGGGGCTCGCACTATTGAGGTTCAACCAGCCAACGCTACTGCCTCTCCTTTTGGATGGCACGATACTAATGGCGTGGCCGGTGCTGAATTTACCACTACACGTGGTAATAATGTGAATGCTTATGAAGATGGTAACAATCCGGGATACCAACCTGATGCCGGTGCCAATTTGGAATTCACGGGATATCCGTTCAGTCAAATTTATACTAGTGGAAACCAATATGAAGATGCTGCCATAACCAATCTTTTTTATATGAATAACATTATACACGACGTGATGTACCAGTATGGTTTTGACGAAGTGGGCGGTAACTTCCAAGAAAATAACTATGGCAACGGAGGCGCGGGAAGTGACTCTGTAAATGCCGAGGCACAGGACGGTTCAGGTACCTGTAACGCTAACTTTGGAACTCCACCAGATGGTGGAAATCCTACGATGCAAATGTATATATGTGGCGACAAGGATGGTGATTACGACAACCTTGTGATTATCCACGAATATGGCCATGGTATCTCAAACCGTTTGACCGGAGGTCCATCAGCTGCCGGATGTTTGCAAAATGCAGAACAGATGGGAGAAGGCTGGAGTGATTTCTTCGGAGTGTTAATGACAATTGAGCCGGGTGATACTGGCACTGATGCCAGGGCGGTAGGAACATATCTTTTTGGCCAAGGTCAAGGAGGTGGTGGTATTCGTGATTATCCTTATACCACTGATATGGGAGTAAATCCTCAAACTTACGACTTTATTAAAACTGCAGCTGTGCCGCATGGCGTTGGTTCAGTATGGGCTACAATGCTTTGGGAAGTAACTTGGGCCCTAATAGATGAGCACGGATTTGATGCTGATATTTACAATTTTACCGGAGACGTGAACCAAGATGCCGGAAACATTCAAGCTATGGCCTTAGTTATAGAAGGTATGAAATTACAGCCTTGTAGTCCTGGTTTTGTGGATGGTCGTGACGCAATTTTTGCTGCTGACCAAGCCCTTTATGGTGGCGCCAATGAATGCTTACTGTGGGATGCTTTTGCAAAGAGAGGATTAGGTTTCAGTGCAAACCAAGGCTCATCAGGAAGTAGAAGTGATGGAACACAAGCCTTTGATACTCCTTCTCAAACTGCTTCCCTTTCTATTCTTGATGAAGTATGCGCATCATCTGAGGTGCTTACTGATTTGGGTGGAGGATCACCAAGCGGTGGTACATATAGTGGTCCCGGTGTAACAGATAACGGTAACGGTTCTACTTTTACTTTTGATCCCGCAGCGGCCGGCGTAGGAGTTCACACAGTTACTTATGACGTTCCTTCAGGACCTTGTTCCGTGGCGTCTTCTGCTACAGATACTATTGAGGTACTTGCCGTACCTGCAGGGCCAACTACCACAGGAGTTACAGATTTCTGTGTGGGTGAACCTGTAACAGTAACGGCAACCCTAAATGATCCTTCTAATATAATTAGGTGGTTCGATGCTCCAACCGGTGGAAACTTTCTTTTTGAAGGTGAATCATATACATTTACTCCTGTGGGAACCACTACCGTATATGCACAGGAAGGTGCCCCTGGACCATTATCACAATTGGTTATTTCAGAAATAAATTTACAGGCTCCGGATAGATTGGAAATTCAGAATGTAGGCATAGCTACCGATTATACGGGCTATAAGGTAGCGGTAAGTGATACTCCTTATACAAATATCAACTCAGTAAATTCAATTGTTAAAAATCTGGGAAGTATGGCTGCCAATTCCGTTATGGATTGGAACGATGACAGTGGTGCCGGATACTGGGGCAATAATATATTCTGGGACAATTCGGGAACGGGATGGATATTGATAATTGACCCAAGTGGAAACGTAGTTGATTCTGTATTTTGGAATTTCAGTGCTTCTGAGATTGCTGGATTTAACGTAACTATTTCTGGATTCAACATTACCGCAGCAGACCTGGATTGGACTGGTGTAGGTGCTTCGTTAGTGACCGATTGTGGTTCCGATTCTTATAGAAGGGTTGGTGATACAGACACTGCAGCCGACTGGTCTGGTATTTGTGAAAATTCAGATTTCGGAACGCCAAATAGCGATATCAATTTAGGAACACCTGGTTGTGCCGGTGCACGCACCGAAACAGAAGTGACCGCTGAAACTGAGAATCCTGTTCTAACCTGTCCTGCGGATGTAATGGTAGAGGTAAACCAGGGAGAGCAGTATCAATTACCTGATTATACAACTATAGCAACTGCAACCGACAACTGCCCTGACCCTGCAATTACTCAAGATCCTGCGGCTGGAACAATGGTTGGCCCTGGCGTTACCACAATGACAATGACTGCGACCGATGGTGCAGGAAATGAAGACACTTGTACATTTACGGTTACCGTAGATGAGATTTTGGGACTTGGTGATAATGAATTTGCCAATAATATTTTATTATATCCAAACCCAACTACTGGCGAACTCACGTTGTTGAATAAAACGTCTACACAACTTAGTAACGCAGTTATTACAGATGTGAAGGGAAGAGTTATTAAATCAATAGACTTGACAGAAGCGGGAATGGAAACCAATTTCTCTTTGGAAAGTCTTGCAACTGGAATGTATTTTGTAAAAATAAATGCAGAAAATACAAGTATTGTAAAGCGTATCGTGAAACAATAAGTTGTAAATCGTTATATTCTAATAACCCGCGTCAATTTTATTTGGCGCGGGTTTTTTTACATTTCAGTTTTCAATAACTTTGGCAGATGAAAAAAATATTATTCCTTGCGGGAAGCAACAGCAGTAAATCCATCAACCATAAATTCGTCAGTTTTGCAGCTTCTCAGGTTGCGGGTCAGAATGTGGAAATAATTAAGTTGACAGATTATGACCTCCCCATGTTTGGAGAGGATATTGAACGCGAAAAAGGCTATTCCGCAAATCTAAAAATGCTATACAACAAAATCAGGGAAGCCGATGCGCTGGTTATTTCGGTTAACGAGCACAATGGAATGGTTTCGGCATATTTCAAAAATACAATAGATTGGCTCTCCCGTTTGGACCGAAATTTTCTGGACGGCAAAAAGGTTATGTTGATGAGTACTTCCAATGGAAGACGTGGTGCTGCCTCGGCTTTGGAATATACAAAAAGCATCCTTCCCAGATTTGGCGCCATAGTAGTGGAAAGCTTTAGTTTTCCTTCCTATTCACATAATTTTTCGGAAGAAAATCAATCAATTTCAGACGAAATACTTTTGTTGGGCTTTACCGATGTACTCCAGAATTTTGTACACCAACTTGAACAATAATGCGGACCGTAAAGAAATTTCCTTTTTCTTTAAACGAAGACTTCAAAATCCGCCTTCTGCAATGGGCACAACAGTTTGATGAGGTTGTGTGGATGGATAGCAACCACTATTCACAAAAGCACGAAACCTATCAGGCAATTTTGGCGGTCGATGCCTTTACGGCAATAAAAACCGATACCTACAGCGCTTTTGACAATTTGAAGGAATATCAAACCACTACGAAGGATTGGGTTTTCGGTTATCTTACCTACGACCTTAAAAATGACGTGGAAAAGTTATCATCCAATAATTTTGACGGACTGGGTTTCCCCGAGCTGTATTTTTTTCAACCAAAAAAGGTTTTTCTTTTTTTTGAAGACAGTGTTGAAATGCACTATTTGAATATGGTAGCCGATGAATTTGAAACAGATTGGGAAGCCATTTTGGAAACACCCCAAAAGCCCGATGAAGGTGAAACATCGAAAGCCATTAGTATAAGTCTTCGCACTTCAAAAGATAGTTATATCCAAAAGGTTGATCAGGTGCTTGGGCACATTGGTCGGGGCCATATTTACGAAGCAAACATTTGCCAGGAATTTTATTCGGAAGGCGCCGAAATCATTCCTTTTGAAATTTTTAGGCGGCTCAATGAAATTTCAAAACCGCCCTTTTCAGTCTTTTTGAAGTTGAACCACCTATTTGCTCTTTCGGCCTCTCCGGAACGCTATCTTAAAAGAACGGGAAATACTGTAATTTCCCAACCCATCAAAGGCACGGCAAAACGGTTGAAAAATAAGGAGGAAGATTTAAAAATGGCACAGCAATTGGCCGCGGACCCAAAAGAACGCAGTGAAAATATTATGATTACCGATTTGGTTCGCAACGATTTGTCACGAATTGCCGAAAAGGGCAGCGTTACCGTAGATGAACTTTGCACCATTTATACCTTTGAACAGGTCCATCAAATGATTTCGACCGTGAGCTGCCTTGTGCCGCAAGATTTTTCGAGTGTGGAGATTTTGAGAAATACGTACCCAATGGGCAGTATGACAGGTGCTCCGAAAATTTCGGCCATGCGAATAATAGAGGACACTGAAGATGCAAAGCGCGGCCTCTACAGTGGAGCCATCGGATATTTTACTCCGTCGGGAGATTTTGATTTTAATGTGGTTATTAGAAGCATTCTCTACAATGCTACAAAAAAATACTTGAGCTATTCCGTGGGCAGCGCGATTACCATTAATTCCCTTCCCGAAAAGGAATATGAGGAATGCCTACTTAAAGCAAAGGCCATGCGGGAAGTTTTGAACACGGAGTTTTAGGTTTGATGATTTATTATTACTTCCTATTAGTTAATAAACTTATAAACACCATTTATTAGTGTTTTAACTTATAAACATATTTTATTAGTTTAATAGCTAATAAAATTATATCTTTGGAAAAAAGTTTCATGGAATGGCCTATTCAGTAATCTCTGGCGACATTATTTCATCCACAAGTTTAAGCCTTGAAGACAGTAAGCTCGTGGAGGAAAATTTGAAAATTCTGCTCCAGGATTTGAAGACGATATTTAATGCATATGGTCGAATCATTAAAGGAGATTATTTGGAATGCGTTGTTCCGAATGCGTCTGAAGGCTTGCAGGTAGCATTGGCCGTAAAAAGTTTTGTGAAAGCCATTCCAATAGATGTAAAGAAATACAAAAAGGAGGATAACCGTTTAAAACAGTTCAAAACCCACGGCATACGGTTGGCAATAGGTTATGGGGAGTTGAGCCGCTACAATCCCGAGCAAGGTATTATAGATGGGGAGGCAATCTACCTGTCCGGCCGCGAAATTAGCGGAGAATCCACCTATAACAAGGAACGTATCGTGATAAAAAACACCATGTTTTTTGCGTCTAAAGATGAGGATTTAAATAAAAATTTTCAACCTTTACTGGCGTTGTTGGACGTTTTGCTGAGTAAAGCCACATCGCGGCAATGCGAGGTTTTATATTTAAAACTGTTGAACAACCAAGAGGATGAAATAGCCAAGCGCCTCGGCATTGGGCAATCTGCAGTCAATCAGCATTCCACCAGCGTGGGCTGGAACGCCATTGATGAAGCGGTTAACTATTTCAAAATGGTAATTTCAAAATAAAACTATGGGACTAAAGGAACTTTTGCTGCTCCAGTTCATCGCGCACCTATGCTTGGATTATTTTTTCCAGACCGACAGACTTGCGAAGCAAAAAAACACCATCGGCTTTAAAAGTCCTTTTCTGTATTGGCATGCCTTGGCTTGTTTTGCACTGGCGTGGCTGTTTTCCCTACTGCTAAGTTTTGTATTGGCCGCGGCTATCATATCCATATCCCACTTCATATTGGATGGATTCAAGCGTCATCTCAACAACAGTCGTTACTTTGGAAGATATGCCTTTTTTATAGACCAGGCCGCCCATCTGGCAATACTAGTAATAGTTGTGGTTCTATTTAACAAATGGCACGGTATCAACCCATCCATCGAGGTTTCACTCAATTTTAAATATTTACTTATAATTACGGGATATTTGGTCTGTCTAAAACCCGCGAATATTTTTATAAGAGAAGTGTTCAAGGCTACTGAAATACAGGTCAGCAGCGATAATGAGATGCCCAATGCCGGAAAGGTAATAGGCGTTTTGGAGCGTATTCTAACCCTTACGTTTATCATAGTTTCACAATATTCAGCTGTGGGATTTTTAATTGCCGCAAAATCCATCCTTCGCTATGGAAATAACGAAACCTTAAAGACCGAATACGTGCTTATCGGTACGATGCTCAGTTTCGGAATAGCCGTAATTGCTGGAATAATCATAAACTTTTTCTAAATAAGAAGATTGCTGACCCAATTTACAAAAAATATTGAAACCAATTTTTCTTTCTTAAAAGGAAAAAAACTGCTCATTGCCTGTAGCGGTGGCCTTGACAGTGTGGTTCTAACCCACTTGGTGAAAAATCTCAGTTTCGAAATGGCGTTGGCACACTGCAATTTTTCGCTGCGCGGAAAAGAAAGCGATGCGGATGAAATGTTTGTTATTGGCTTGGCAAAAAATTTGGAAATCCCGGTTTTCGCCGAAACTTTTGACACCCAAAAATTTGCCAAAGAGCATAAAATCTCAACCCAAATGGCGGCCCGTGAGCTGCGCTACGGCTGGTTTATGGAAATTTTAAAGAATTTCAAGTATGACTATCTTCTAACGGCCCATCATTTGGACGATGATTTGGAAACATTCTTCATCAATCTCTCTCGGGGGACTGGCTTGAGCGGCTTTACTGGAATTCCGAAAAAGAACAATAAAATTATAAGACCACTTTTGGATTTTTCACGTGAGGAAATTTTGCAATATGCCGAAACAAATAATCTAAAATGGCGCGAGGACAGTAGCAACCAAAAAACTGATTATCTCAGAAATAAACTGCGTTTGGAAGTATTGCCAAAATTTAAGGAATCTAGTGAGCCGGTTTTGAAGAATTTCCAAAAAACCCGGCACAATTTGCTGGCCTCCCAAAATTTAATTGAAGATTACTTGGCTTTGGTGTATAATTCGGTTGTTACTCAAGCTCCCGATTCGTATAAAATCAACATTCCAAAAATAAAGGACTTACCGCATACGGAAGCGTTGTTGTATGAACTTTTGAAAAGTTTCGGATTTACCGAGTGGGATGATGTTTCAAATTTATTGGAGGCGCAAACAGGCAAACAAGTTTTTTCCAAAACGCACCGGCTTTTAAAAAACCGTGACGAATTGATTTTAACTGAAATTAATTCTGAAAATTCAAAGGAAGAATTTTTGATTTATGAAGAAGGAATCACCGCGCCAATTACTCTAAAAATAGAGCCTTCAAAATATATCGGTGAAACCGAAAAAAACTTGATTTATGTAGCTTCGGAAAAACTGAAATTCCCATTAAAACTCAGGAAGTGGGAGCGGGGCGATACTTTTCAGCCCTTTGGGATGAAGGGAAAGAAGAAATTGAGCAAATTTTTTAAGGACGAGAAAATTCCCATGCACGAAAAGGAAAAAATCTGGCTGCTTTTAAGTGATGGAGAGATAGTCTGGGTAGTCGGGCATAGAATGGACGACCGTTTCAAGGTAACCGATAATTCAAGTAAAATTTTGAAAATAACTTGGAGGCCTTAATAGTTAAAACAAGAATCCCGACCATTGGCCGGGATTCTTTAACAAACCTAACTTAGTAAACTTTAAAGTGCACCAAGAATATTTTCTATCCCCACAAAAAATATTGCTTTGTGCATTATCCACTAATTCTATGATTCAAATATATGCCAGTTATTAAATTTCCACAATACGTACTTACACGTATTTTTTTCTGATTAAAATCATTTTGAATTGCAAACAATAATAGTAACTTTCCATTTATGAAAATACCAAAAAAAATTGGGATACTAACCAGCGGCGGAGATGCCCCAGGTATGAACGCCGCCATACGCGCAGTGGTTAGGGCCTGCGCCTATCACAATATGGAATGCACTGGCATTTACCGTGGTTTTCAGGGCTTGATTGAAGGCGATTTTAAGGAATTGAACGCACGTTCGGTAAAAAATATTATCAATCGAGGCGGCACATTTTTGAAATCTGCCCGTTCCAAAGATTTTAGAACGGAAGCAGGTAGAAAGCAAGCCTTCCAAAACCTTCAGAATGAAAGCATAGATGCCTTGGTGGTTATTGGCGGTGACGGTACATTTGCGGGGGCATCGGTTTTCGTACAAGAATTTAACTTTCCCATTGTCGGTCTTCCCGGAACAATTGATAACGATATCAATGGCACCGATTACACCATAGGTTACGATACGGCTTTGAATACCGTTGTGGAGGCAATTGATAAAATTCGTGATACCGCAAATTCACACAACCGTCTTTTTTTGGTGGAAGTTATGGGCCGCGATGCTGGCGACATCGCCCTAAACGCAGGTATTGGCGCCGGCGCAGAGGAAATCTTGATACCCGAGCAGAATATGGGGCGCGAACGCTTGTTGGAATCCTTAAGCCGAAGTAAAAAATCGGGAAAGACCTCAAGCATAGTCGTAGTTTCCGAGGGCGACCAGATAGGCAAGAATATTTTTGAACTGGCAAAATATATTGAGGAGAATCTAAAGGAATACGAAGTACGCGTCACAGTATTGGGACACATACAGCGCGGCGGGGCACCCAGTTGCTACGACCGTGTCCTCGCCAGTCGTTTGGGGGTAGGCGCCGTAGATGCGCTTTTACGGGGCGAAACCAATGTAATGATGGGAATAGTCCACAACAAGGTTACCTCTGTTCCGTTTTCAGAAGCACTAAAAGGAAGCAATGAAATAGATGAGGAATTAATACGTGTTGCAGATATTATTTCAATATAAAAATTTGCAAAGAAATAAGAATAATAAAGACATAAGAAAAGATATGACTAAAATAGGAATTAACGGCTTTGGCCGCATCGGGCGTTTAGCCTTTAGAATTGCATCAGAAAGAAAAGATATTGAAATAGTTGCGGTGAACGACTTACTTGAGGTAGACCATTTGGCCTATTTGCTGGAATTCGATTCCGTACACGGAAGATTTCCGGGTAAAATTGAGGTGAAGGATGACAATTTGATTGTCAACGGAAAAACAATACGAGTCACCGCCGAAAAAAATCCCGAAAACCTGAAATGGAGCGATGTAAATGCAGATATAATTATTGATTGCACCGGCATTTTCAAGGAAGTTGATTCCGCATCGGCACACTTAAAAGCTGGCGCCAAAAAAGTGGTGATTTCCGCGCCTTCCAAAACTGCGCCTATGTTTGTGATGGGCGTAAACGACAAAGAGGTAAAGCCTTCGGATACAATTATCTCCAATGCCTCGTGCACTACAAATTGTCTTGCGCCCATGGCTAAAATAATCAATGACGAATACGGAATTGTGGAAGCATTGATGACTACGGTCCATTCAGTTACAGCCTCGCAGTCCACCGTGGACCAGCCTTCGAAAAAAAATTATCGTTTGGGAAGAAGCGCTCTGAGCAATATTATTCCCACTACTACAGGGGCGGCGGTTGCCGTGACCAAGGTAATCCCGGAATTAAAGGGAAAATTGACTGGAATGGCGTTCCGCGTTCCCACCACAGATGTTTCCGTGGTAGATTTAACCGTCCGCACGGAGAAACCCGCAACGTACGACGAAATAAAAGCACTCTTCAAAAAAGCTTCCGAAAAGGAGTATAAAGGCATAGTGAATTATATGGAAGCCGAAGTGGTTTCGCAGGATTTCGTTTCGGACCCATACATTTGTACCTTTGATGCCAATGCCGGCATTGCGCTTAACGATAATTTCTTTAAGTTAGTGGCTTGGTATGATAACGAATACGGCTATTCCGCAAAATTGGTTGACCTTGCCGCTCACGTTGCAACGCTATAAATTATGACCCTAATAACCGATGGTGGTTCTACAAAATGTGATTGGGTATTGTTGGATAATTCCGGCAATATCGTGTTCAAGACCGCTACTTTAGGGTTGAATCCTGCGATTGTTCCCAAGGAGGAATTGATAGCTCGCATTGTTGAAAACCAAACTCTAAACGATGTTTTCAAAAGTGTTGAAATGCTCGATTTTTATGGAGCGGGCTGCGGCACTGCGACTCCGAGAAGTATTTTAAAGGAAGTTTTGCAAGGTCTATTTGTAAAAGCCAATGTCAATGTATATGAAGATATGGCGGCAGCGGTATTCGCGACTACTACAGCACCGGGAATTGTGTGCATTTTGGGCACGGGAAGCAACAGTTGCTATTTTGATGGCACCGAGATTCACTCCCCAATTCCTTCCTTGGGCTTTATTTTAATGGATGAGGCCAGTGGCAATTACTTCGGAAAAAAATTATTGTTGAATTATTTTTACCAACGGATGCCATCGGAAATTGCGGAAGAATTTGAAAGAGAGTTCAATTTGGGGGCAGATTATATCAAAATAAATTTATACAAAAAACCAAATCCAAACGCATACTTGGCGTCATTCGCGCAGTTCATATTTAGGCAGCCTGGCCGCCAACCTAATTTTGAAAAATTTGAAAGTGGCGGGAAAGAAATAAACCCATACTTTTACGCGCTGATAAAAGAGGGTATTTTAAATTTTATTGAATATCGCATTCTCTGTTATGAAAAAGCGCACGAAGTGCCAGTCCATTTTATTGGTTCCATCGCGCATTTTTCGGAGAAAATTATAAAGGAGTGTTTCAATGAACATAATCTGGAACTCGGAAATATTGTTCAGCGACCCATTGATGGACTAATTGATTATTATAATGCGAAAATTTCAAATAGAAAATAACAGTTCCGCAAAAAAATGTATGCAGTCGCAGTCACAGTTGGCAGTGAGAAATGAAATCGAATTAAATCACAAATAACAAATCCCAACTCTAAAATCATAAATCGTAAATCGTTAATCGTAAATCAAAATGTCCTTACCAAAAGTAAATCCCACAAAAACCGATACTTGGAAAGCGCTTGAAAAACATTTTCGGGAAATGGAAATGCTGCAGATGCAGGATGTTTTTTTAAAGGATCCCGATCGCGCGGACGACTTTAAAATTGAATGGCAGGATTTTTATTTGGACTATTCGAAGAACAGAATTACAGATGAAACCCTTTTGCTTTTGCTAAAACTTGCTGAGGAAATAAATTTGAAAGAAGCCATCGTTCAGCAATTCTCGGGAGAAAGGATTAACGAAACCGAAAACCGCGCCGTACTGCACACCGCCTTGCGTGATTTTAACGATATGAAACCTAAAGTAAGGGAAACGCTTCAAAAAATGAGGCATTTTTCAGAAGAGATTATAAACGGCTCACACAAAGGGTTTACCGGGAAAGCAATTACAGATGTTGTAAACATTGGCATTGGCGGCAGCCATTTGGGCCCTGAAATGGTAACTGAGGCACTTCAGTTTTACCGAAATCATTTAAGAACACACTTTATTGCAAACATTGATGGCGATGATGTGGCCGAAAAACTCAAATCACTGAACCCGGAGACAACCCTTTTTATAATCGTTTCCAAAAGTTTTACCACGCAGGAAACCATTGCAAACGCTTCCGTAGTAAAAAAATGGTTTTTAAAAAATGCTTCGGAAGCGGATATTGAAAAACATTTTCTAGCCGTATCAGCCAATGTAGAAGGAGCAAAGGAGTTTGGCATTTCCGAAGAAAATATTTTCCCGATGAAGGATTGGGTAGGCGGCAGGTTTTCACTGTGGAGTTCGGTCGGTCTCTCAATTTGCTGCAGCATTGGTTTCAATAATTTTGAGGAATTGCTAAAAGGTGCTTTTGAAATGGACAAACATTTCAAAAACGAGGATTTCAATAAAAACATCCCAGCTGTACTGGCCTTACTTTCAGTTTGGTACAACAACTTTTTTAACGCAGAAAGTGAAGCCGTTGTTGCCTATTCGCAATATCTGCACAAATTGGTTCCATACCTGCAGCAGGCCGTGATGGAAAGCAATGGGAAGAGCGTGGCCAGAAACGGCAATAAAATAGATTATCAGACCGGGACGATAGTTTGGGGCAATGTGGGCAGTAATTCGCAGCACGCCTATTTTCAACTTTTGCACCAAGGAACAAAACTGATTCCGACGGATTTTATAGGTTTTAGTGAACCATTGCACGGCAATAGTTACAATCACAATATTTTAATGGCCAATTTCTTCGCCCAGACCGAAGCACTTTGGGAAGGAACGCACGCCGAAAAGGTTGGAAATCCATTCAAGTCTTTCGAAGGCAACAAACCGACCAATTCCATTTTGATAAAAAAATTGACCCCGAAAAACCTCGGAAGTCTTATTGCCATTTACGAACACAAACTTTTCGTGCAGGGCATTATTTGGAATATTTTCAGTTACGACCAATGGGGCGTGGAACTGGGGAAAACTGTAGCAAAAGGAACCTTAAATGCTATTGAGGAAAACAATTCAGCGCTTGTAAAGAATTCTTCCACCAGAAAACTTTTGGCCCAATTTTTAAAAAAATCACAATAAACTATAAACCACAAACCCTACACTACAAACATTTTTTATATCTTTCAGTTGTAAACTCCCCGTTTATACTTACTGAATTATGCTTACAAAAGTTTATGGAAGCGCCGTCTTTGGCGTAGAGGCCACAACTATTACCGTAGAAGTAAATGTGGATAATGGAATAGGTTACCATCTTGTGGGTTTGCCGGACAATGCCATTCGCGAGAGCAATTTTCGCATTGCCGCTGCACTTCAGAACAACGGATACAAGATTCCCGGGAAAAAATTGATCCTCAATATGTCGCCCGCAGACCTTCGGAAGGAAGGTTCGGCTTATGACCTTACCTTGGCTATGGGCGTTCTCGTGGCCACGGAACAGATTGAAGAACGAAACCCTCTTTCGGAATATATCATCATGGGCGAACTTTCCCTCGACGGAAATCTTCAGCCCATTCGTGGTGCTTTGCCCATTGCTTTAAAAGCCAAGGAAGAAGGTTTTAAAGGATTTATTCTTCCGAAGCAAAATGCGAAAGAGGCAGCAATAGTAGAAGGAATCGAGGTTTTCGGAATCGAGAATATAAAGGAGGTTATTGATTTCTTTAATGAAAACATCCCGCTGGAAAGAACAGAGGTAGATATGGTTGCCGAGTTTTACGAACATTTGGAACATCCGGAACACGACTTTGCCGATGTAAAAGGCCAAGAGTCCATAAAACGCTGTATGGAAATTGCCGCAGCCGGTGGCCATAATATTATTTTGATAGGTCCGCCGGGTTCTGGAAAAACAATGCTCGCCAAACGTTTGCCCAGCATTCTGCCGCCAATGACCTTACAGGAAAGCCTGGAAACAACCAAAATACACAGCGTCGCGGGACGCACGATGGAAAAGGGTGGAATTATGACCTCGCGCCCGTTTCGGAGTCCACACCATACCATAAGCGACGTAGCTCTCGTAGGCGGTGGGCAATATCCACAGCCAGGAGAAATAAGTTTGGCCCACAACGGTGTTTTGTTTTTGGATGAATTGCCCGAATTTAAACGGGGCGTTCTCGAAGTAATGCGGCAACCGCTGGAAGACCGCGATGTAACCATTTCCCGCGCAAAATTTACCGTAACCTATCCCTCCAGTTTTATGCTCGTGGCGAGCATGAACCCAAGTCCGGGCGGATATTTTAACGATCCCGATGCTCCGGTAATGTCTTCACCTGCCGAAATGCAACGCTATTTGAGCAAAATCTCCGGGCCTTTATTGGACAGGATTGATATTCATATTGAAGTCACGCCAGTACCTTTTGAAAAATTAAGCGATGAACGCCGTGGCGAATCCAGTATTGTAATTCGCGAGCGGGTTACCAATGCCCGAAAAATACAGGCCAAGCGCTTTTTGGAATTTGAGAATATACATTACAACGCCCAAATGGGTGTGAAGCAAATCCGTCAATTTTGTAAATTAGACGAGTCTTCATTGCAACTTTTAAAAACTGCAATGGAACGATTGAACCTTTCGGCCCGCGCGTATGATCGAATTTTAAAGGTAGCACGCACCATCGCCGATTTGGAAGATTCCGAAGAAATAAACGGCAACCATATTTCCGAAGCCATTCAATACAGAAGTTTGGATCGGGATGGATGGTTTGGCTGAGATTTCGATATTGTCCAACTATCTTCGTTTTAACTTATTTTTAAGACATATACTTATCACACATAGTATCTTTAAAACTTTCTAAATTAAACTAAATATGTTCAAAATTTCCCTCAAAACAAGTGTTATCGCCTTGGCTTTAACATCGCTACTTGTCTTTTCGTGCAAGACAAAACAAGTAAGCTCCACAGAAACGGCTACAGAGATGGCTACAGAAAATACGGCTGAAGATAACGCAAAACTTTCCGTGCCTTTCGAAAAATACGAACTCGAAAACGGTCTGGACGTTATTCTTCATCAAGATAAAAGCGATCCAATTGTTTCAATCGCCATTCAGTATGGCGTAGGGTCGAACCGTGAAAAAACTGGACGCACCGGCTTTGCCCACCTTTTTGAGCACATGCTTTTTCAGGAATCTGAAAACGTGCCACAGGACCAATTCTTCAAAACAATTCAGGATGCGGGCGGAACGCTAAACGGTGGAACGTGGAAGGATGGTACAATTTATTACGAAATAGTTCCCAAAAACGCCATGGAAACCGTAATGTGGCTGGAGAGCGACCGTATGGGTTTTTTAATAAACACAGTGACCGAATCGGCATTTTACAACCAACAGGAAGTGGTGCAGAATGAAAAGCGCCAGCGTGTGGACAACAATCCGTACGGCCATACCAGTTGGGTGATCGACAAAAATCTGTATCCCGAAGGCCATCCATACAATTGGCAGGTAATTGGCGAATTGGAAGATCTTCAAAATGCAACCGTGGAAGATGTAAAGGAATTTTACGATCGTTTTTACGGTCCAAACAATGCCACTTTAGTTTTGGCCGGAGATTTTGATACAGCCGAAGCCAAGCAAATGATCGAGAAATATTTTGGCGAAATAAAGCGTCGTCAAGAAGTAGAGCCTTTAAAACCGCAACCGGTCACACTTTCAGAAACCAAAAGACTTTACCACGAAGACAATTTTGCCACCGCACCACAACTCAATATTGTTTGGCCAACGCTGCAACAATATACTGAAGATGCCTACGCATTGGATTTTTTGGGAGAAATACTTTCCCAAGGAAAAAAGGCCCCTTTGTATAAAATTTTGGTTAAAGAGAAGGATCTAACCGCTAGAACTACGGCTTACAACAATTCCAGTGAATTGGCCGGTGATTTTCAAATTTCAATCACAGCCAATAATGGTGTCGATTTAGATGAAGTAGAAAAAGGAATTTTTGAAGCCTTTGCACTTTTCGAAAAAGAAGGCGTAACAGACAGCGATGTGGAAAGAATTAAAGCCGGATTGGAAACCCAATTTTATAACGGTATCAGCAGTGTGCTGGGCAAATCATTCCAATTGGCAAGATATAATGTTTTCACAGGTAATCCTGGATTTATAACGGAAGATATCGAAAATATCAAAAAGGTTACAAAAGAAGATGTGATGCGGGTTTACAACCAATATATAAAGAATAAACCGTACGTAATGACCAGCTTTGTGCCGAAGGGACAACTTGAACTTATTGCGGAAAATTCCGAAAAGGCAAACGTAGTTGAAGAGGAAATAAAGGAAAACATTGCCAAGAAAATTGAAGATACAAATACTGAAATTGTAAAAACGCCTTCCCGCTTTGATCGTTCAAAGCCACCCGTTCAGGGAGCGGCGCCCGAGCTTAACATTCCGGAAATGTGGACGGCAAATCTTGAAAATGGATTGAAAGTCTCTGGAATTGAACAAAACGAGATACCCACCGTGAACTTTAGTTTGGTTATTGAAGGCGGCCATTTACTCGATGATATGCAGAAAAATGGGGTCGCCAATTTAATGAGCGACATCTTGATGGAAGGAACGGCCAATAAAACGCCGGAGGAGCTAGAGGAAGCAATTGACCTTTTGGGCGCCAGCATCAATATGTACACTACTGATGAATCCATAGTAATCCGTGGAAATACGCTTACCCGAAATTTCAGTGAAACGATGGATTTGGTTACCGAAATCCTATTGGAACCCCGTTGGGACGAAGAGGAATTGGGACGTATAAAAACCAAGACAATTAACCAGATTGAGCGCTCCGATGCCAATCCAAACGTCGTCGCGAATCGGGTTTACAATAAAATTCTTTACGGGGAAGACCACATTTTCAGCTATCCAACAATAGGTACCGTGGAATCTGTGAAGGCGATAACGATGGACGATTTAAAGGAATATTACAATAAGAATTTTTCGCCATCCATCAGTAGTTTTCAGGTAGTTGGAAAAATTGATAAAGAGACGGTTTTGAAAGATATAAAAGAGTTGGAAACGCGTTGGGCAGCAAAACCGGTAACCATTCCTGAATATCCGGTCGCCAACAATCGCGATAAGGCTTCACTTTACTTTGTGGACATTCCTAACGCCAAACAATCGGTAATCAACATCGGATACATTGCCCTGCCACGAACCGATGCCGATTTCTATCCAGCGGAAGTAATGAACTATAAGCTGGGCGGTTCCTTTTCAGGAAATGTAAATTTAATTCTGCGCGAGGAAAAAGGATATACCTATGGCGCACGAACCAATTTCAGCGGAAGCAAGATTCCGGGAACGTTTACCGCTTCGTCCAGCGTTAGAACGAATACTACGGGCGAGTCCGTACAAATTTTTAGGGATGAAATCTCAAAATACAAAGAAGGCATTTCGCCCGAAGATTTAGAGTTTACAAAGAATGCGCTCATAAAATCAAACGCGCGCCGTTTTGAGACCCAAGGTTCACTTTTGGGAATGTTGCAGGAAATCAATGAATACAACCTTCCGGCAAATTACATTGAAAAGGAAGAGGCGACCATTAAAAATATGACTTTGGCACAGCACAAGGAATTGGCCAATAAATATTTGGACGCTTCCAAAATGGCTTATTTGGTGGTCGGCGATGCCGCTACCCAATTTGAGCAATTTAAGGATATGGGCTTTGACGAAGTGAAGCTTCTCGATAAAAATGGAGAGGAAGTAAAGCTTGAGGAAGTAAAGAAGTAATATTTATATTTAGAAATTTATTTACCACGAATCCACGAATAAAAAAATTATTCGTGGATTTGTGGCTTTATCTTTATCCAAATTCGACAGTTTTATGAAAAAATTCTATCTGCTTTTTTTCTCTGTAATCCTTCTTTTTGCCTGTAAAGACCAGAAAAAAGATAACTCAGAAACTTCCAAAAAAGATGAAACTTCCATTCAAGCGTTTCCCGAACCAACCTTCACTTTGGCTGAAGCCAATAAACTTATTGAGCTTCCACTGCATTGCGTGGGCACGGAATATCCTTATAAACCTGGTGAAACCTTGGAAAGTAAAGCAGATTTGGTGGAACCAATCGCCGTGCATCCTATCTTTTATGGGTGTTTTGACTGGCACAGCGCCGTCCATGGCTATTGGTCTATGGTTACGCTGCTGAAACAATTTCCAGAAATGGAAAAGGCAGAGGAAGTTAGAAAATTGCTGAAAGAAAAGATCACAGCCGAAAATGTGACTACCGAGCTTGCCTTTTTTGAGAAACCCATCAATAAATCCTTTGAAAGAACCTACGGTTGGGCTTGGCTCCTAAAACTTTCCGAAGAACTACACAATTGGGACGACCCATTGGCGAAGGATTTGGAACAAAACCTAAAACCATTGGCAGATATTATTGTGCTTCGTTACAAAGAATTTCTTCCAAAACTGAATTACCCAATCCGGGTGGGCGAGCACACCAATACAGCCTTCGGATTGACTTTCGCTTATGACTACGCTGAAACAATGGGCGATTTGGAATTAAAACAATTGATTGAAAAGCGCGCCCGAGATTTTTATATGAATGATGAAAACTGTCCTATTGATTGGGAACCCAGCGGCTATGATTTTCTTTCGCCTTGTTTGGAAGAAATTGACATCATGCGCCGCGTACTATCACCAAAGGCAAAATATTCCGATGGGGAAGAGTTTATAAAATGGTTGGATAAATTTATGCCCCAACTTGCTGATAAAAACTATCATTTAAAAGTAGGGGAGGTAAGCGACCGTACTGACGGCAAATTAGTGCATTTGGACGGCCTAAACTTTAGTAGGGCCTGGGTTTTTTACGGGTTGGCGAAACGGTACCCGAAATACAAACATCTTGAAAATTTAGCGAATGAACACGTGGCCTATTCCTATCCAAACTTAGTGGTTGATAGTTACGAAGGCGGCCACTGGCTGGGCAGTTTCGCTATTTATGCATTAAATACGCTACACGGAAAATAGGCTAATGTGTGCGGTTTTCCTTTAAAAACTCACGTCTAATTCCCTGTTGTAAAATTTTAAGTGAAAGTGTTTCAGATTTTTCACTTAAAACCTGCAAGCAGCAAAATTGGATGATATTTAGAATATTGGAACCCGTGAGTTCGTATTTTTTTGAAATTTCCTCCCAATCAATTTCTTTTGAAATTTTCAGCTTTTCGGGAAGGTTTGTTTTCCAAATAACGGCCCGTTCCTTTGCACCGGGCATTTCGAAAGCGATAATAGATTGAAACCTGCGCGTAAAAGCTTCGTCAATATTATCCCGAAAATTGGAAGCCAAAATAATTAATCCGGGATGCGATTCCACGCGTTGCAGTAGATAGCTAACCTCTTGGTTTGCATATTTATCGTGGGCATCTCTAACATTTGTTCGTTTTCCGAAGATAGCATCGGCCTCGTCAAAAAACAAAATCCAGTCTTTATGCGCGGCTTTGTTGAAAAGGTTTGAAAGGTTTTTTTCGGTCTCGCCTATGTATTTGGAAACCACTGTTGAAAGATCGATTCTGTAAACGGGTTTGTGGGTGTATTTTCCCAAAAGGCTTGCGGTCAGTGTTTTTCCCGTACCCGCTGGTCCATGGAAAAGTACTCGGTAACCTGCTTTCAAGCGTTTCTCCATTCCCCAATTTTTGAAAAGATGGTCGTTGTGTTGCAACCACGTTTCAAGCTCCTTTATTTGTTGTAAGGTTTTCTCGCTTAAAATCAAATCATCCCACTCCAATTGGGTTTCAAGTTTTTCAGCGGGAAATTGGGTGCTCAATTTTGGTGGCGGCACCTCTCCCGTGGTGAGCTTGTGTATAATTTCTGGGAAAAGGACTAATTTTCCGCTCATCATCGGTTCTCCCGAAGGTACATTTTCGAGGTATAGCACATCTTTTTTGTTGAAGAAATGTGTTTCCGAAAAGTAGTCCATGCACTCCATTCTTTTTGTGAAATCGGAGCCTCCCAAAATAAATTGAACGGTTTCGCCCGTGGGAAGAATGCCGCGGTGATTTTGCCCTTTTACACCGCCAAACTCAACAAAATCGGTCCCTTTTGGGAATTCCTTTGAAACCACATCGAGCAAAATTGCCGGATAAATGGAAGGTGCGAGAGCCAAAAGAAGAACGACTGCTTCTGCCTGTGAAAGGTTTTCTTCTTTTAGAAATTCGCCCAATTTTGATTTCCCCAGTTTTTTTAAATCCAAAGTAGGTGCTTGCGTCCCAAAATCTGAGCTGGGATTTTTTATTCGCCACGAAATGACCGCTTCCAAAAAGTTGAAAATTTTAGTCAGTTCTATTTCAGAGGTACTTTTCATAAGAAATTTTTAAAAAGTGATTTCCGGATTTTTGTTTTTTTCCATGGCTTTTGTATTGATTATTTTTTCGATTTCTGAAAATTGCTCTTCCAGCAAAGGATGCTTCAAAATGGCATCGATATAATTTAAGCTGCTTATACTTAAATGCCGCGAAAGGGTAGGTTCGTAAAATTCCCAAGGGTCAAAAAAGGATTTGTTTGGTTTTTCGGTCAAGGAAAGTATCAAATTGTTTTCCTTTTCGAGAAAAACTTCAAGTTTTTTGCGGGTTTTCGAATTTGTAATCGTGCCCTTAAAAAATGCTTCCACATCATCAATGGAGACTTTGTGCGGCATAAAAATTTTGAAATAACGCAATTTTCCATCGGCGGCTTCTTCCCAATTGGTCAAATAATCACTGAGGTAGTTGGGGATTTTATCAAGATTGAGCCCCGTTTCCAAATCGACGATTATGTTATCCGATTCGTTTTCGTTTTTGTGGATGTGAAGGATTTTGTTTTCTTTTTTGAATTTTTCAACCAAATAATTCACATACAGACTTTTGCTGTTTATAATTTCAACATAAGCAATCTGTTTGTCGCCCAAAACCTGATTGCGAAGTAAATAATGGTGCAAATCCAAACATCCCAAAAGTCCGCTATTGTCAATCGCCCCCGCATCGATAAAATGGCCGTGCCCCTTTATTTTTGCGGCCGGACTGAAAATAGGGAAACGGTTGGTAGTGGAAACGGCTTGGTAAAAAGGTATGGTTTTATTGCCCGCCAAGTCGGCCAGATTTTCTGCATAGGGAAAAATGGCGTTGAAATCTTTTTGCTTCACGGACCACAGAATGCCTCGGTTTCCTTTTTGGCCGGCGGTATTCATAATGAGAGACGGAAAGTAGCCATCTTTAAGAAAAGCTTCTTTCCAATAATCGCGAAAAGAGACTTTGGAAAGATGTTTTGAGGGCGTGTTTTGGATGTTGTTTTGATATTTCACCATTGCGTAATAAGGACGGTCGCGTAAGCCGATACGCTGGCTAAACGGCCACAGCTTTCGATAGGTATCCAGCCCGAACGTTAGCGTTAAATCCAGTGAGGTATAATTTTGTTTTGCGAGGGAATCTATCTTTTTTTTGATGCGAAGCGTATCCAAAGCATCTTCCTTGAAAAGCCCCGTATAGAGTGCCAAACCTAACGAACCGCCCGAAGCGCCCGAAAAGGCGATGCTTTGTTTCAACAGTTTTCCTTCTGTATTAGTTTGTAATTTGTTCAGCACATTAAGTGTCCAAACGTTTGCTTTTAACCCGCCACCGTGTGAAGCTATAAAGAAAAGTGTGTTGTCCTTTTTTGCTTTTAGACTATCCAAAAATATCGCTTCGGGTATTTCGGTCTTTGTGTTTTCAACCAAATCCAGTTCGTGGGTGGTGACTTCGGTATTTGTACAATTTGTAATAATTAGGAGCACAAAAAATATAAAGATTATTGCCAAAAAGGCACGATAACTTTTGGTGTTCAACAATTGCTTTTTTCTGGCAACAAAAAAGTACTTACCCAGACTTGCCAATACAAAATAGTAAAAGTAGAAGAAGGCGAGCAAAATGGGAACACCATTCATCAGCGGCCATCCCAAAATGCTGGCCATTGTGAGAACGAAAAGAAAAATTGCGGCCACTAAAAAGTTCAAATAAAACATTAACAGATAGTTCTCGGATTTTTCCAAAAAGTGGATTTTTTCAAAAAATATCCGTACGGGAAGATATTTGGCGCTGGTTAACGTATCTAAAATCAAACTGAATTTGGAGCGCAACAATCTGAAAAAAATGTAATTGAACATAAAGGCATAGCTGGTCAACAACAGCATTATAAAACCTCCCGGGCTGAAATTGCCCCAAGTAAGCGTATTTATGAGCAGAACAACGCACAGTATAGCAATGATTAGGTACCAAAGGGCCAATTTTCGATAGAATTTTATTAGCTTTTCAGGAAGTTCTTCGGTAGTTTTTTCACTTTCGTATTTGGTGATTTTTTCCTTCAAATAAATATAAAGTACAAAAGGGACGAGAAGCAGCACGTAAATAATAATCTTCACTTTATCAAAAGGGAAATCCTCAAAAATGAAGTTTGGCTTAAAACTGCTGATGATGAAGTGTATCCAAACAATGTGTATCAAAATGCCCGTGGAATAGCGAAAATAATTGGCCCAGTTATCGGGTTTGTAACCTGAGCTCTTATCTGTGGTAAACGTATAAACCGTAAATTTTTCAAAAATCCACCAGTTTAAAGGGTGCTTTGCGTGCCAGTTTGTATAATCGCCACTGTTGTTGAGATCAGCTGCATAATAGGTATAAATAGGGTAGTGGGAAAGCGCAACAGCAAGCCCGTTAATGAAAAAGAATGCCAAAAACAGGGAAACCCATTTGGTCTCTATCAAATCAACCATCATGGTGAAGGCCTGATCCATTTGGGTTAACAACAAAAGAATGATCAATATGACCAAAAGGCTTAAAATAGAAGACTTAAAAAAGTTTTTGAAAGATTTGAAAAGATGGTGCACGACATCAATCAGCTTTGTAATCCACGATTTTTTTTCTTCAGTTTCTTTCATTGAAAAAAGATATAAGCTTCTAATTTAAAGATAATTATCTAAAAAAATTTCTTTTGAAATAATAATAAACTATACCAATGGCTCGATGGAGAAAACATCCAGTTTCGATTTTCTGAAATTTCGGGTTCTTTTTAAAACCGCAATTCCGTTTCGGGAGCCCGCTTGATTAGTGTTTCCTTCAATGGTCTCAATCACGTCGTTGCCAACGGAAATGATAATACCTGTATGCGTCCAATCATATCTAGATTTTTGCAAAAGAAAAAAATCACCCGGTTTCATCACTGATGGATTGTTGCGAACGCTTTGATAGCGCGTCAACAACCTTTTGCTCAAACCTGTTGTCCCAACGGTATCGCAACTGTAAGTAAGCGGCATCAAGCTGCGGAAATCCTTCCCGAGCGCGCTGGCGGCTTGATCTAAAATTGTTTGTGCAAAGCCCATGCACCAGTACCAAGGCGAACCGTCTTGTCCGTCCATATACGCCCGAACCCACGGGCCACTGTTGGATTGTCCTTTTATTTCGAGTTCGAAAGGGGCATTCCTTAAATGATTTTCAGCTGCTTCCACCATTGCATTTCTTAGCGTGGTTGATTCCAATGGTCTTTCAAAGGCATCTTTCATGCCTTCGCAGAGTTTTTCAAAAAGTTGCGGGGAAACAATCCCGGTCTGGCTGCTATTTGTTGCCTTTTGAAAATTTTTGACCGCTTTTTCGGTTGCTGGGCCAAAATCGCCGTCAATTCCGGTTACAGTACCACTTTCGGGGTTTTGAATGGCATAGAGTGAAAGCCAAGACTGTATTTTCATCACATCTTTTTTAGTATTGTCGCCGTGTCTTTTTTGGGTCTCGTTAATGGTGAGCTCTTTTAGGTATTTGTCTTTTTTCATAGTTTTTAATAGTTAATTCGATTTTTTAAAACCTGATTATTCAAATTGGGAAAAGTCAATATCTGGAGTTATCGGTCTGGGTTGTTGCGGCACTAAATGGTTTCGTGACGGTGGACGTTGCTTTCGCAGATATATTTGATTTAAAATAGTTTCCCCTGAATAAACAATTAGGTATCCAAAATTATTTGGGCTCTGTAGAAAACTTTCCGACTCTGGACTCGCCCAAAATGCATCGAGTACTAAAATATCCACTGCTGCTTCCGTTGCCGACATCTCACCCAAGGGAACGCTTTCTCCTTCTGGATTAAACAATATTAGTCGATTATTTGCCCATCTCACTGGATAATGGATAGCGGGACTGTTAATACTTATTTGTTCACTGTAACCGCTTCTTAAACTTCTTAGTTCACTTAGATCGTTCCTTGTAACTCTTTCCCTATTTTCGTGAGTACGGCTATAATCCAGAACTTCTTCAGTGATAAATCTTATTCCACTTGAGCTATTTGCTCCTCTTTCTGCTAGCATTCCTGGGGCAGAGCCAGGAGTTTCAATTAATGGACTTTGAGAGGTTGTTGAAACGGGAACCCTGCTAAATAGAATTCCTGCAAGCATTGCTTCATATTCATTATTCAATTCATCTAAAGGAGTATGAATTAAGGCCCGTGTAGCCTGCGCTGTTTGCTGTGTGTGCGATTCAAGTTGTTTATAGTGCTTATATTCGTGTAAAATCGAGCCAACGGAAACCCTATCAATGTGCTCCACAATGCTATTTGTTAAAACTATACGATTTAAATCATTAAAAAAACATGCCTCCGCGGCTCGTGGACAATAGCCAATACAAATTTGCACGCTGTTGTTGGTAAGATCACTCAGCAATAATCGCGTAAGACCCAAAGTCGCACTAACGTGAGATTGAACATTCCTTATGGCACTATGGTCCAATTGTTCAGAAAAGTAATTTTGAGGATGTTGACTAAAATGCTCCAACCGGGCAATACCAATATTAACTTCCGTTCGTATTTCGTTTAGTTGTTCGGGGGTCAATTGTAAACACGCAGGAGAATTTTGGGAAACCTGCTTTTGTATGAAACTATTCGTAATACCCTTATTTTGCTGAATAACATGCGTAAGCTCATGTGCCAATAAGTGTTTTCCAGATTTTGTGGAAGGGTTGAATTTCCCGGAATTGAAATAAATATCGTTGCCATTTGTAAAAGCTTGAGCTCCCAAAGCGCGGCTCATTTGCACGGAGGTACTATTGTTGTGAATGCGTACATTGCCGAAATCTGCCCCAAAACTTTTCTCCAATTTTGCTTTTGAATTTTTGGGAAGGGGAGTGCCACTGCCTTTCGTGCTTTTTAAAGTGCTTTCAATATTTGAGGCTGAAGCACTGCTGCTTTTGGAGGATTTTTTTTGAATGCTTTCTTCTTTCTGTTCGCAGGCTTCACATTTTTTTTTGATTTTGGAAATCCCATCTTCTTCAGAGGCTTTTGAAATAGCGGTTTCCTTTTCACATTCCTCACATTTTTCCTGGATTTGTTCGTCTTCAACGCTCTTTAATTGGACCAACGGGGTTATGGAATCGGAAAGCGGTTTTTGTTGGATTTCCGTATTTTCTTCCTCGGTTTTTTTCTGGATTGTTGCTAGTGGAAAAAAAGTTTTCGAAGCACGGAAGGCACCATTTTCCATTCGCTGCACCACTTTATCGGCTACGGAATCGGCTTCTTTTTCATAAGCATCGTCGGCTTCTCCCACAGATAGCTTGGCCTGGGCCACAAAAAAAGGGGTATTGCCTTTTATGGGCTGCAAGGAATTCGGTTTTCCGTTTTGGGCGTTATTTGTTGAAAAGGCTCTCATAATTTTACCAATCTACAAACAGGATTTTTTCCTTCCACGGAATTTTAATCAAATGCACATTCCAAGGTAGTTTGTCCAAAAGAATATCCTGGGTTTTTCGTTGAATATAAAGTTGTTGTTTTTCTGCTGAAACCGTGAGTTTGCCTTCCCGTTGCAAAAATTCGTTTTGAAGAATTGCGGTGGAATTGCTTTTCAGCGCCGTCCAGTGGCCAAGCACGGCCTCCAGCAATATCTCACAGGCCATTTTTTGCTCCTTTGTCAGCAAAATATGGCGGTTAATTGGATGGTGGAGAGGAACATTGCAAAGAAATTTCTCAAAAACAAGTTCGTACTCATACGCCTGTTCATTTCCCGTCGCCAAATAGTGGAGCGCGTGGATGGCTTCGTCCATTTTTTCAGGTTTGATAGTCTTTTCCGAAAGAAAATCCATTTTGTCAAAAAACATTTTTAGGAAGGGATGCAGTAAAATCAATCCGGCATTTTGTACCAAAATACCATCCTTATCTGTTTCAGTTTCTTCTTCAGCGTCAGTATTGTCTATCTCTTTTTGGCTCTTTTCAGTTTTAAGGGAAACTTCAGTTTCAGCCGTTTCCTTTTGAATATTTTTAGTGTTCAAAGAAATATCCAAACCGAAACTTTCCTTTGAAATCTGTAGCAATTTTGAGACTTCTTTGGCGGGAATATTTTGAAATATTTTTTCAATTTCTTCCTCGTTTTTATGAATTGAATACAACAGGACAGCTTCCCAAAATTGGGTTCTGAATTTTTTGGGAACCTTGTTTTGCCAATTACCTAATTCGGTTTTTTCTAAAAAATTTTTCACCATTTTAAATAACTGTTTGTCATCAAATTGATAAATCAATCGCTTACGAATCGTTGCTTTTGAAAGAAGATTTTTCAGTGCTTTTAACGTTTCACTTTTGGAAATTGTTCCCTCAAAAAAATCTTCCCATATATTTGGCTTTTGCTCAAACCACCAAGGCAATGTCCCTGTTTTTAGAAAATGAAGAAATGCTTCGGCCTCGTTTTGCGCAGGCGACGTGGTTTTAAAATCATTCCACTCCGGGCTTAAAATATTTTCTTTATTAATCGTTCTTTTTAATTCTTTGATAATTAATATTTTGATGTCTTTCAAAGAATCCTTTTCTTTAATCGAGATTTCCAAGGAAATATTTTCAATTCGAACAATTTTTAGATTGTTTTTTTGAAGCGAATTGAAATAACTGTCCATTTCCGGAAGGATTTCTTCCTTAAAAAAATCGCCCAATCCATCTTTTAGCTGCATACCATGGGCAAGCGAAGGGGTATTTACCCCAATTTGCACTTTTTTTATGATATTTTTTGGCGCAACCATTTGTGGTTTAGTTTTTTAGACTTATATTTATGGTTCGATTCAGAGATGAATTACTGGGTTGTGTATATTTTAGTTCAAGTTCTTCTATAGTTTGTACTTTAGTTCGTTTGTTAGGTTTACTATCGTCGGTCTTTTGTCTTACTTGTAGTGCTAGTTCTTTAGTGTTTAGACCCATAAGGGTATCATTCGGATTGTACAATTTTACTGACTGATACCCTTCTTTTTTTGCGCTATTTTCAGCTAAGTTTTTCATATTCTTATTGCATTTTCGCCCGTTGGCGTTCCAAAATAGAAATCGGCCACTGTTTTGTATTTCGACATTGCAGCATCCAAAACGCTTGAGTATTCAAAATTTGTGATGTAAATAGACAGCTTTGTAACACCTGTTTCATTGTGAAGATATTTCCGTAGGTTCACGAACAGCACAATATCATCGTGGGTGTTTTTCTTGTTTCGTCTGTGGTGGTCGAGCATAAATTTGTTCACCCAAGTGCCGTTTACCCAATCGCCGTCCAATCGGAATTGTAGGTTCGTGCCACTTCCGGCCGCCTGGTTCAAATCGCGTTTTAAGTTGCCGATTATGGTTCTAATCTCTTGTGGCAACTGTGCTGAAGAGGTAACCATTCGGGTCAATCCCGCTTGTACTATCGTTGGATTGGTAACCAATCGCTCTGTGAGTTTGCTCCATTTTGCCCACTTTTCATCGTAAGTTCCGTAATCATCGTCTTTATTTACTGGTGCAATCTGTGCGTGCAGTTTTTGATAGAAGGCCTCGCGGTAACTTCTCAAATCACGGCAACGCATCGCATCGGGCCTGAAAACGCGATTGTTTCGGAACATACCATTGTTGCTGTATGTATAAATGGCATTGTTGTTTGCCTGTGAAATCTCCCGCAGACGAATGGTAAATGTGTCTTCTTTCGCACGCGTAATGACCAATCGTTTCTGACTTTCGTTAAAGTCGAAAACCACACCTTTGTCAAATTTTTTATTTAACGCTTCGGTAACGGCGTGTATCCTTCTCAAGAATATTTCCTTTAAAGGAATTGAAATGGTGGTCGTTCTATTGATTAGCGGTTCGCCGTTAATCCTGTATTCAATAACCTGCAGCACATAATTTTGCGGCATCGGTTTATTGCGGCTTTGTGTTCCTTTTAAACTTCGTGAAAGGTTGTTCATATATTTCAACGAGCTGATCCACGGATAGGTACATTCCATCAAAGAGCAGCAACCGTCTGAAGCAGTGCCGATTTTATTCGAAATACAAAAATCGGCCACCACATTTTCCCTTTCGGAAACCAAAACGAAGGTTCCGCCTTTTGGAACTCCCGCTTTATGGGCAATTGAAGGGTTTTCCCTTAAAAAAGAAGTAAAGGCCTGCGCATCTTTTTGAAGGTCAAAAAGCAAACAGTCAAAATCCAAAGCGTAGTCATTCTTCAAATTATTTATTGCATTGCGGCTGTCCTGCGCGGGATGCCCAAAATGCCCCTCAATCCTATAAAAATCATTGCAATCCAACTCAAATTGCAATGGATTTTGCACCCAACTGTTCGGCGCGAGATTTTCTTTGTGAAAGCTTACGTTGAAGCGCTGTTTGTAATTTTCGGTTTTGTTGAAATCCCAAGCTGTGAGCATTTCAGCATCAACTTCGTAATAAACGGGGATGGCTTTTTCGCCTAAATTTCCGCAGGTTTTTGAAGGCGTAATGGCAATCTGTCTTTCATCGGAAAGATTGAAATTGTCCAAAACCAAAACCACGCGCTGAACCAAACCTTTCGCCATTTTTAGATATTTGGCGTATTCATTGTTTGTTGGCGAATGGTAAAAATCGTGGCGCAATTCAGGATAAACCTCTTCTGAAGAAACCGTGCCAAGCAACAAATGCTTCGGAAATGCCTCAATATTTGGGCAACATTCGGTTTTCAATTTTAAAAGAATTTCAGCCAATTCATTATACGTATCGCTTAAATCGCGTACCAAATCATAGCGGTATTGAACCTTTTCAACGATATTGAAATCGTCCAAATTATTGATTTGGTTCAAAATCGTGTTCTGCGTTCCATCGGTAATTTCCAAAACGTCCGAAAATCCTTGGAACATTTGCTCAAAGACGGTATGCAACCCGGTTTTTGAAGTTGTAATAGCTGCTTTATAAGCGGCGGCCAATTTCGTATATGAAGTGGAATTGGCTGCATTCAGAATTACTTTCGGAACAGCCGTTTGCGGAAGGGTTGTAAAAGCTTCGTAAACGTTGTGCTTCGTAAAAATGGCATCTTTTGCATTTACGATATTTTCAACATCTTCCCGGTCAATCAATAACACCCGAAGGTTTTGGATGTTGGGTTGCCCTTGGTTGTCGCAGTTGGTCGTGGTGCAGATATCGGCTTCTTTTGGATAACTTTCCAAATAGAGCACCACCACTTTTTCATCGAGCAATTGTTGATTGATGGGAAGATGACCGGCTTCCAGATCAACCTTTTCCTGCGGGATCAATTCCCATAAATCAATCGTTGAATTGCCGTTTTTAAAGTGTTTGTACTGTGCCTTATCATCCTCAAAATCGCGGAAATGCGAATACTTGATACTTTTCAAAACAATGGAGGTACCAGAAGAATTTTTGATGTTTTTTTGCAACTTTAGCAGATCGCCATCGGTGGTCACGCCACAGCCTTGGGTAATGGTAAGCAGCGTTTTTTGATTGTTTACCAAAACCCCGAAACCACAAGCCACGCCAACGCCCACAAGGCATACGCGGGTTAGGCGGTCCTGGTCCTCAAAATATTCTATAAATTCGTTCAACTGCCCGGAGGTCAGTACCTGATCGTCCACAAAGGAGCGGTACTGTGGAGTTATTTCCATTAATTTAGTGCCCATAACATTGGTGTTTTAAAGTTTGCCCAGGTTGGTCCTGCCCAGGATTATATCTTGTTGTTCCTTGTCATCATCACAATTGTGAAGTTTGCCCTGTGGGTAAATTGTGTGCAGGGTGCTCAGTATTTTCAGTAATCTTTTCAGTTTGGGGTTGGGCTGTTTTTGGCCCATGTCGGTTTTTGCCAATAGCCAGGCTTTGTAGGCTTCTTCCAGTTCCACCATTTCATTCTCCTCGCCTTTGGTATCGTAACTTTTTGGGTAACCAATCCAACAGATTTTTGCCACAATATGCGCTGGCAATTCCTTTTGAATCAGTTCTTCCAAAAACCTTCGGAAATCTACATTGCTGTAGCGTTCCGTCCACCCCGGCAAAACGATGGAAACCCGGAAAGAGTAGGGGTCAATGTCTTCGCAACCCTCGCAATTGTCTGTACAGATTGGTAAAAAGGTATTCTCGGGAGCAATGTCTTTTGTAACATAGGGACGAAGTAGAATGTGTTCAATAACATACATTCCTTCGTTGAAATCGAGCGTGTTTACAAATTCAACGGTTTTGGCAATAGCAGTTTCCGCGGCCGATTGTGTTGAAAAACTCGAAATCCTTCGGGCAATCACGTGGCATTCATCGGTTGTATCGGGAATATTCGGATTGGTAAGATTGAAATAAAATTTTCCGGCGGTATTCACTTTTATCTCATAATTTTCAGCAAAGCGGCCGTAATTTTTCACGTCTAAAATTTCCTTATATAGCGAAGCCAAATTGTGGTAATGCTTACTGGAGGAAGAAAGGATTTCCTTGTTTTTGCTTCGGAAACGGAAACGGTATTCAATGATGCCATCGGTGTCGATTTCCTCGTAAATTTCCAACGGGTCGTCAGAGAAATTTCTTCTGAAATAATTTGGGTTGCCGCTCAAAAGTGCGATGCGTTTTTGAAATGCCGAAACATTACCCGTATCCCATAAATCGGCCTCTTTCTGTTCAAAATAATTGAAGCTCAACGGTCGCTCACAACCAATCATTCCGTATTGCTGAAGAAAACGCTCCTTGGTTTTGATTACCGCAGCGTCGGTATTGCTGCCGTAGAGTTGTTTCATCAAAAAAGCGTACTCGCTGAAACTTTCCGCAAAACGGGAAAGCAAATGGTCCAGCATTTGATTTCTGCGGGCAACTTTATTGTCAAGGTCGGAGAACAAAATATCCGTAATGGTTGAATCGGAAGAATAATTGGCTGATACCAATTCCGAAAGGTCTTTTACGTTTTCAACCATCTGCGTGAAATAACTTTTGTCCAGTTCGCCGTTGATTGAAAAAATATCCTTTACATTTTTTAAATGTGCGAAATAGCTTGCGAAAATCTGGTCAAAAAAGAGCAGATATGCTTTCAGTTGTTTCACTTTTGCGCGGTCTGCAATGGTTGCCGTGCTTTTCACGCCCAGTTCCCCAACGCCGTAAACCTCGGGAAAATCGTTTTGTATCGTACTGTAATTGCCAACATCGGAAAACCGTCCAACGGGCAGTTCCAACGATTTTTTCTGCGAAGCGATATCGAGAATATTGGCTTCGATTTCATCGTAAATTGCTTCCAAATAATCGTCAACCGCTTTTTTGTTTATGTTCAGCGGAAGAAATCCTTTGTAATAGCTGAACGAACTTTTCCCGCAGCGTTTCGGCTTTTTTCCCGCGGGAATGCAGAGATTCCAGATTTTTTTGGTTTCGGGTTTGCCATCGCAATTGTTGATAGTGATGTCGCGGATAACGTCAACGCCTTCAATTTTTTGGATTAAATCAATCAAATCGGTCAGCCGCACCTCTTTTCGAAGTTCTGTTTTTCGAAGTTCTGAATTGTCAATAAATCCATTATTCAAAAGCGGTCCGTTAAAGATTTCATCGGGCGCATAGCCTTTTTCAAGCATATCCTTTAAAGAGTAGAAGCGGAGGGAAGGCGATAAATATTCGTCAATTGTATAAAGAATCTCGGCATGCACTTTGTCTTCGTCGGCTTCGGGTTTCAGTTCCACGATTGCGCAAACGGCAACGGGATGGTTTTCAACTTCCTCGATTTCAATTACATCTTCGCAAAGATTTCGGTGTGCTTGATAAACCGTTCTAACCTCTTCTTTCAGTCTTTTTATTTCTTTGTTTCGTTTCGCTTCAGTATTGAAAATTTCAGGATCCAATTCATCCAATTCCACCAAAACATCGTACAATCCGTTTAAAACAAATTCCTTTTTATACTTTTCCTTTATTTCGAAAGGTTTATAAGACAGTTTGTTTTCCTTGCAGTTGGCATATACTTTCTTTTCGTGTTTTATGAGCCAGGCATTTTTCACGCCTTCAATGTCTATAAAGAGTTTTCTGTAATCTAGCGCCGTTACGGGTTTTATGGGAAGTGCCTTTTCCGCGGTTAAAAATTGGTCATTCAAAAAACTCGGGTTGTCCTTCTCGGCCAAAATGGTTGCCAATGGAAGGGAAAGCCGCGCCCCCAAGTCGGTAATTGCGTAGCACAAAACCTCCAAAGTGGTGATTCCCGAGTCGTGGGCGTTGTAGTCCGTCCACAGACCGCTGCCCAAAGCCTCGATGTATTCGATTCCTTTTTTTCGAAGGAATTCGAAATCGAGGTCATCCTGGGTGGAAGTATCCTTTGCGATGGTGCTATATGTTTTTACGGAAGACATACGGCTGGTTTTTTAGGGTTTTGTTCCCTGCATTTGGATTGCACGGCGGTAATAAAATGCTTTTTGGCCGATACCAAAATTGCTTTCGGGCTGGAGGGAATTATGTTTGTTTTTTCTATGTTAGCCGAAGTTTCCGGAGTTCTGTGTTTCACCACCACATCGTCCAAAAAGTCAACGTACGCCAGGTTTTCCAAATAGGAAATGAGTTTGTTTTTATGGAAGGCGACGCCAAAATTCAGAACCGAGGTTTCCGAAAATGCCCAAGGTGAAAGGTATTTTTTGATGTCTTCCTCAATTTGTTTTGTATAAAAATTTTCGTCAAAGCCTGTATTGAACTTCACGCCGAGCGTAACCTCAACTTCTTCGTAATCGGGGTTTATAATTTCCGCGGAAACGAAAAACGTGTTCAAACCATTGATATAATTTTGGATTTCATTCCGTTTTGCCGTGCTCAGCCGCGGTTGAAAAATATCGAAGGCATTGTTGTTTTTAATATCGGGAATCACAGCGAGCGTAACATTTCCGGGGGCATGAAAATCATTGCCTTTGGTGTGGTTTAGGCATTTCACTTTATACACCTCGGGGAATTTATCAAGAATTAAATGTTCGTAATCCCACAGTGAAATGGCCCGGTCGCGATGCCTAATCCGTTCGCTCACGCGGCGATAGTAGCTCTCATCGCTTTCCTCGGGTTTTCCACCGAAGGAATTATAGGGTTGTGTAACACTTTTTATTGCGGAATCGCGCTGGGTAAGTTTGCTGATGGTTTCGGCAGACAGACCGTTTTTAAGGTGCGAAAGTTCATTGCCATTGTTTACGAAAGTTGCCGTAATAACCTGTGCGTGGACGTTTATAAACCTACAAACCGCATCGAAGCTCTTTGGATTTTGTGCACGCAGCCAAACCATCCCCGAAGGCAACAACGTATTGTTTTCGGTAGCTTCGCGCGGAATTGTGATGGTTACAATTCCTGTTTTTAGGAAGTTATCTGTTGTATTTCCCAACACATAATCACTCGAAAGTTCCATCCAAGAATTGTTTGAAAGCACCGCCCACGAAATTTTTTCAGCAGAAGAAAAGGGTTCTGCCAACGGATTTTCGGTTCCTTCCAATAATTGAAAAAGGAGCTGCACTTGCTGTAAAGCCTGGGTATTCTCAAGGCCGATGTAAAGTTCACCGCCAGCACAATACGTTGGAACCAAAGTCTCGGAAGTTTCCGCCTGTCCAAAAGGATGCTCGTGAAAGAGTTGGATTTTTTCAAGATTCGCGGTTTCTGAAACGCCAAATTCCACTTCTTGGCTCGCGGTGTAGCTTAGTTCAATTTTTTCAATAATTGGAGTGTACGGTTCGTTTGGAAGCACGGTATCTTCTTCCGTGGAAAGCGCGAGCGCATAAACCTTTGGGAACAGTGCGTGCAAAAACGATTGGTTCAACGATAGTTTTATTGGCCCGTTTTTTCCCGTTGTGTAATTTGCGTTATTGATGGAAAGATTGCTTTCAAAAAGCTCCCCGTTTTTGCTGAAAAGCGGAAAGGCATTATTTACGGTTACCAAATTTTCATTGTTTTCCACGGAAACCTTCGCCTTAAAATAATCGTTTCCGGTTACGTAAAGATTGCTCGGGCTTGATGTGGGATTAAACGTTAACCCGGAAGGTTTTGCATATTTTTTGGTTACTGTATTGAAATTGAAATAGAGCGTTTGAAAATACAGATTTGGCGAAAGGTTGAAATTGCTATCGTCTTTTCTGTAAGCAATATAATGTTGTTTGAAATCGGTCGGCGTGTTTAGCCACGAGACGTGAAGAGAAACTGTATCCCACTTTTTGCTGAACATTTCGGGATAGTCAATATAGAAGGCGGAGCGTTCCATAGGCTGCGTTCCGAAAGGGAAAAAGGGCTTGTCTGTAGCAAGGGTTCCGAAATCATTTTTCAGTTGCAGATTTTCAGCTTCGGAAACTGATACTTTCACGGTTATTTTTTTCACTTTTTTCTGAAGCAATTCGGTATAAAGTTGGTAACCGATGCTGAATTCGGGTTGTTTCGTTTTCAGCAGAAATCGAAATACCGGTTGTTGGGTTTCGAAATTTTCTTTGTGGATTTCTTGATTATACGGAACAATTGCCTTTTCCGTTTTATCAATTTTTAAACAAAGCTGCACTGTTTTATTTCCTACGGAAGCAGTAAAACCCTTTACTGAAGCCGAAATTTTAAAAGGTCCCAACCAGCCTTTTTCGCCAGTGGCAAAAACATCAATACAATCAATTAACTGGGAAATATTGAAAACCGGAATTGATTTTTCAAGATTGAAAATAACTTGGATTACGCGTTCTCCTTCGGCCAAATTCAAGGTCGGTGCTGCAATTGCAAATCCCAGATTTGGGGTTTCCAAAGGAATTGAAGGTTTAAAATGGGTTGGGTAACCAAAGGGCAACCAATTTGCATCGGCTTTAAAAGGTTCGCCTTTACCATCTGCGGAATTTACTGCTGACGCGGCAAATAGCCCGTTAAATTCATTTGGGTTTAGATTGTTGGTTTTTCTGTGATGGTAAATGCTTTTTAAGGCACCAACAGTCGCTTTGTTAACGACTACTTCTTTATCAGTTGCGTATTGCAGTCGTTTCCCCAAAGCATCTTTTCCGGCCTCCAGTAGCGTATGTTCATCTACTTTGGAAGTAGAAAAATTCTTGGCCAATTCAAAAATAAGATGAACACTATCTGCGACCGGAGCTTTTTTGTCAATTTGAAGAATTTCGTTGTAATAGAAATCGAGATGTCTTTTGGTAAGTGCGTTAAAATGTGCTTTGGAAATTTCAAGCAATTTCAGAAAGCACACAAAAAGCGCAAGGTGCGGGGAGAGGCGGTTTGAAGTTTCGGCCTCTTTCAAAAAAGCTGCGATTTTTTCCTTTTCAATAAAAAATGATTCCCAATTTCCCGAAGGTACTGCAGCATTTTCAACAGAAAAATAATTTACTTCCGAAGCAAAATTATAGGCAAACTTCATCCAGTCTTCCGTTGAAAAATGGTTCAAGTTCAGATTTTCCGGAAGCATGGCGCTGAGCGACCTTTGGGTCTGTTCGGTGCCCTTATGGTTTATCAGAAATTTATTTTCGCAGTCTTTTGCCATGGTTTTTATACTTCGGTGCCTTCGGTTTTGTAAAATGGAAAAACAAGGTTTGCCTTCGAATTTGTGATTCTGACAACGTATTCAATATTTATTAAGACCTCGCCGTTCAGCTCATTTGTGGTGTCTAGCGATACTGTTTGTGTATCAATTCGTGGTTCGTAATACAGAATTGCGGTTTTTATAAGTTCAATTATATAGGTCTTTAAGGTTACATCAAGCGGTTGAAATAATAGTTCTTCCAGATTGCAGCCATAATTGGGTAGCATTACTCGCTCGCCCAAGCGGGTTGATAAAAGAATTTCAAGGCTTTTGTTGATATCTACCACTCCGGCCGTGGTGACCAATTGGCCCGTTTTTTTGTCAAAATGGGGCGGAAAACTCCAACCTTCTCCTAAAAATGTATCTGATGTATTCATAATTATCCTCCTATTAATACCGTGAATTCCCCCAAAACAATACTTCCTCCGTGTGCCGTGCTATCTCCCAATCTCGCTGCGGGCATTCCGCCGATAAATACTGAGGACGAGCCCATTATAATTGAGTCCGGTGGTCCCGCACAGGTTGCCATATCGCCAACTCTGGCCGCGGGCATTCCGCCAATCAAGACTGTTGGTTCGCCCGCTGGGAGTATTGGCCCGCCAACGTGCGGACTTCCATTTGGGTTGGTCATCGGGCAAATGTGCATATCGTTTATTCGGGCTGCTGGTGGCATTTTTTATGTTTATTGTTTGTAGTTTATTGTTAATTGGGGATTTGTTAATTTATTAATTCAGGCTTGTTAGTTTGTTATATGAAACCTCAATTTTATCTTTTACGAATCCCGAATCCCGAATCCCGAATCCCGAATCCCGAATCCCGAATCCCAAATCCCAAATCCCAAATCCCAAATCCCAAATCCCTAATTTATTTGTACCAATGATCCTTTTAAAACTGCAACGGCACTGGTTGAAACTTCCGCTCCAGCACTGCCTTCTGCTTTAAATTGGGCATTCGCTTTTACATTTATATTCATAGCTTCAATGTTGCAATCACCGGTTGCTTTTATACTGAAATCTTTTCCGCTTTCAATTGCAACTCCGTCACTGTCCATTGTTATTTTGTTTGAATTTTCATCCTCAATTACAATTGCTCCCGCATCTTCGTCTATGGTTACTTTTTTCCCGCCAGGCGTTTCAATAGTGATTGATTTTTTCTCATCATTGAAAATGAGTTTCATTTCACTTCGGGTAACAAAACCTTTTTCGTGATTGTCGTCGGAGGCTTTCAAAGGGGCGGGTTTTGCGCTGCTGTGGAGCATTCCGAGGATTACCGCATGGTTTGGATCGTCGTTTACGAAACCTACGATTACTTCGTCTCCAATTTCTGGCAGAAAGAAAGAGCCTCGGTTATTTCCGGCATCCAGAGTTGCGATACGTGTCCAAATGCCCTGTTCTTCATTATTGATGATGGGTATTTTTACCAAAATTCTATTCTCGCCATTGGGGTCTGATTCCAATTGTGATACGATTCCAATTTGCAAACCACTTACCGCGGGAATGATTCCGGCAGCAGGCAACTCTGAAATATCATAAGTTTCACTGAACCATTTTGGGTTTATCCCGAATTCGGCGTCAACGGTCCAATTGCCATCCACAATTTCGTGGCGAACGGCACTGATGAAAATTTTTCCGTTGAAACGGTCGCCAACGCCGTCCAACTTGAGCATCGTTCCGGGTTTTACCGTTGGAATGCCGTGAAATTTTACGCGGCCGCGGGTTTTTGAAAGTTGCTGAAAAAGACTTTTTGCATCGCTCCAATCTTGTAATTGGGTTGAATTGTAACTTCCGCCGCTTTTCAATCCCAAATTTTCAAGGTTTACTACTTCTGCTAAATCGGAAACCGAAATATTTCCATTTAGGGAAATTGCGGGGTCAGTGGCTTCGGCTTCCACAATTTCCTGTTCGGACGGATTCCAGCCATAAGCGGTAATTGTATTGAACTGGTTTCGGGCGTCCATTTCTGCGTCAAAATCGAGTAGGGTAGCACCGAAGGCAACGGTTTCAATGGCATCTTGGGAAAGATCGGGTTTTGAAATGGTTATTTTTCCGTCATCCACGGTGCAAATCTGTCCGTTCAGTTGGGCGCGGGTCATTATAAAATCCCAATCGGAAGCTCGATATTGAACCATTTCCTTATTGGTGAACGAAGTAGCTTCCACATCGCTTTCCAAGGCGTATTTGTCAATAATTTCTTCAATAATATCGCTGTCCTTGCTTTCGTAGTAAAAATTGCTCTTTCTGCCAATGGTCATTTTCACGGCCTCGTCCCTGCATTCCACAATTAAAACGGAATTGATCTCGCGGATTTTAATGCTGTGTTTTATGATTATTCCTTTAAAAATAGTTTCATCATCGCTGTGATAGCCTGCCTTTATTTCGATATTTTTCCCGGGAATCAATAAATCCTCATTGCTTAATTCGAAATCCTGCGATGCTGCATTGCCATCAATAAATACAATCTGTGCAAAGGGAATTCGGTTTATTTCCTTTTCAACAGAAATATTTTTTACTTGATAGGCAGACGAAATTTCGCTGCCGTCAATTAATATTTTGAAGGTTACCAAATCTGCACTTTGCGATGTTTCTATGATTCTACTATTGGGCATATTATGAAACTTTTTCTATGGGTGGAAATTTTATTTGTTGGCCAGGTTTCAATCTTCGGAAATTTGTGAGATTGTTGGCTGCTGCAACTTGCAAGTAATATTTTGAATCACCGTAAATTCTGAATGTCATCAAAGGCAGGGTGTCGCCCTCTTTCACAATCCGTACGTGTGTTAAATCTGGCGAATTGTTGTTTTCCTTTGCCAATCGCAACAAATCTTCAACAATTCCTTTAAAACTTGCTTTTACAACGGCACGCAACGGAACTCCTTCGGGAGAAAAAAGCTTGTATTCAATCGTCATTTCGGCCAAAATTCCCTTAAAAATAAGTGTGCCCCAACTAATCATTAAATAATTGGGTTTGTGCTCGTCGCCATTATAATCGAAGACAATTCTTTTGAATCGTTCAATATCGGCCACGATTCCTACCCCGAGATCATTGCTATGACCTTTAATTATCCCGGTTCTATCAAAAAGAAACTCAAGGTTTAAATCCTCCGGGACGGAACGAACGTATTTTGGTTGTGATGCGCTGGTGCCTTGACCCTGCGCTTCGGTATATTCCACCTTATATTTGAAGGCATATTTTTCTGGGTTCAATAAAGAAGAAAATATGCCGTCACCCACGATTCGTGTAAACTTGTTATCGCGGTACGCTATTATTTTCAGCTTTGTAAGTTCCCCTTTCATTATCGTTCGTTTCTTCGTGATTCAATTCGCATAACCTCTTCCACGGCAGCTTTTATCACAGCTTCCGCTTTGCCTCCTGATTGTTTATCAGGAGAGGCATTGGTTTGCTCAGTACCGTTCACATTTATTTTTATGTTAAGCTCTTTGATTTCGATAGGCATTTTATACGAGTGTAAAATAGTTATAGGCCAATTCTATGGTCTCAATCGTTACTTTGCTTTCTTCGGCATTGAAATCGTCGACGCTCCATTTTACGGGATAAACATGCACAACGTTCCAAGTTACAAGCGGTTCATGCTTCTCGTTCAGCAATTTTACTGTGAGATCAATCGGTTTAAACTGAAAACTTTCAATTGCGTTCCGGCACCATTTTATGAGTTCGGAATCGGTTACCATTCCGCGTTTCAAAATGAGGTTTGGAAATTTGGACCGCACCGGCAATTTATGCTTGAACCTATTTTCGCCTCCCTCTGCAAACTCCTCGGTCTCGATATCTACGGAAAGCCCCGATACCGATTGGAACTGAACGTCTTTTTCCTGTGAGGAAATTCCGTTGAATTCCACCTTAAAATGAAAGCTTACCGGAGGATATTCAGTGGCCATCAATCTCCGTTTTGGATGGTTAGACCTTCGTGGGCAATCTCCAGAGTTTCAATGGCGGTTTCGTTGCCGTCGCCTTTCAAATCTGTGGATTGTACCTTTATCGGAAAGGCGTTTTTCACCTTCCAAACTATTACCGGCGCGTGCTCTTCGTTCAGCAATGAAATGGTGATGTCGCGGCGCTCAATTTTATTTAGGCTTACGGTATTCCACCATTTGTAAAATTCATTGTCGTTCGCAAACGAGCCGCGTTTTAAAGTGATATTGCTGTATTTCTGCATTCCCGGCATCTTTATTTTGCTGTATTCCGGGCTGGCACCGTGACGGTACTCGATCAATTCGGTTTCTACGTCCAGTCCACTGACCTCGGTAAAACCTATGTTTGTTCCTCCCCAGTCCACTGAGAAATGAAACTTTACTAATGGATATGTATTTGCCATTTTGCTATATGTTAAATGTTAATGGTTAAATGTTAAGTGTTTTGTGTTCCGTTTGAAATAACTGCTCACTGATACTGAAAACTGCAAACTAAGACTATGCTTCTTGCATTTTGTGTGAGAATTTCAACACGATGAATTCTGCTGGACGAACTGCAGCCATTCCTATTTCAATATTCATAATCCCGTTCAATATGTCATCTGCGGTCATGGTTTCGCCCAAGCCTACACGCACATAAAATGCTTGTTCGGGTTTGGCTCCTGCCAACGCACCCGCTCTCCATTGAAGAATTAGGAAATTTTCAATCATCGCGCGTACTTTTACCCAAGTGTTTGCATCATTAGGTTCGAAGACGAACTGTGCCGTAGCTTTTTCAACAGACTCTTCCACCATATTGAAGAAACGGCGAATGGGCACGTATTTCCACTCGTTGTCATTGCCCGCAAGAGTTCGTGCGCCCCAGACCAAGATTCCCTTCCCTGTAAATGACCGGATGGCATTGATGGATTTTCCTGAGGTATGGATGTTCAAATCCTGCTGTGCTTCGTGTGTAATTTTGATTGTGGGTTCCACAGCGGCACTTACAGATTCATTAGCGGGTGCTTTCCAAACGCCGCGATTACTATCTACACGAGCATAAATACCGGCCATTGCACTGCTTGGCGGAAGTGTTACGTATTGTTTTTCCAGTTCCGTCTTTATTTTGTTATAAAGTATCAAGTTGAAATCGGAATCGCCACTGTCTGCAAGCTCGCTTAATGCTTTGGTGTCATATGCGCCTGCTGAAGTAGTATTGGTTTCATCTGTTACATTATGTGCCAATGTAACGGCTGCATCATCGTATGCATAGCTGTAAACAGTTCTTAAGAAAGGGTGATAGGCCGCACCATATTTCAATAAATCAACACCGTTGCCCAAGGACGCAGTGTTGCGAATGTTATCGCTGTTGTTAGCGAAAGCATCTATAATAACAAAGCGGTCTTTTAACTTTTGCGATTGCATCAATGCCCTGTTTATAAGCGAGTAGTAGCTTGAAGCGGTGGAAACAGCCATCGCATCTGGAAATACATACAGGGTGGGCTCATCAAATTTTTCAAGTTCGTCCAGTCCTCCCGAAAGCAACGGTTGGTTAACGGAACCACTTGTGTAATCGCCCACAGAGCAGATGTAGCAAGGCCCTCCGCCATTGTCAAAGTACATCCGAAGGGCATAATACATTACATACGGACTGGTAGTTCCCAGCGCCACGCTAAACTTTTGATCTAAAAGCTGTACCGGTGGCCCGCTGTTTATGGTATCGTTGATGGTTACGGTAATGTTTGCTTCCTTCTCCGCCTTTCCAAAATAGGTTTCGTATTCCAGCAGCGAAACAATACGTTTCGGTTTGTTGCGGACGGTTGTGTCGCTGATTTCGGTGTAGCCAATAAAGGCCGGGATTGCTGTTTCCACTTGGGCCACAGATGGTGGAAACTTCGATATTTCCTCCACATAGACCCCGGGTGTTTTGTACGTAGTTGCCATAGTTTTTGTTATTGGTTAATAAATATTTCTGAAATGGTTTTTATGATATTTCCGCCGCCGTCCTTTTCAAATATGAGTCGGGATGGGAATGCGGAAGGTCTTTCTTGGCCGTTAAAACTGTAACCTATAATACCGTTTTTGGCCAACGGAAGTGTTGTGGGATCTGTAGAGTGGAGGAGTGTATTGGTTGAAGCATCGCGGTAGTTCCAGATGGTGCTTCGGTTTTTTAATTGAAGTTTGAAGGTTTTTGGAAAAGCGGGAATGGTTCCGTTTGCGTTTAGAATATTCCGTGCGTTGCCGTCGAAGGGAACAGTGTCGTCTCCCGCCATTTCCAACGAAATGATTCCGAAAAGCCCAATCTTTTCTTTGGTGGAAAGATTTTTTGCCATTTCACCATAACTTGTTTGGTTTATAGTGAAATTTTCTACGGGCAGGGTAGTGGTTTCCAAATCTAAATAATTGAAAGAAACGCCTTCGGAAACAGGTTTTTTGTTTGAAAAATAATAGGGAATGGCCGGCTTTGGATTCACCGTTGAATAATTTTCGAAAAGCGGATCTTTCACATAAATCAAAAAATTGAAAACCGTTGTTTGCGGAAGGTTTACAAAAGGTCTGTATGTTCCCGAATTGGGCGCAGTTTCCTCGGCTTTCGCATATATGGTGAATCCGCTGTGAGTAGTTTTGAAAACTAGCTTGCTCCCTTTAAAAATTTCCTGTGTTTCTTCGGAAGGAATTATTTCACAGAAATCCCCAAAATTGTATTTGTTGAGCTGCGCTTCCTTTAAAGTAGCATTCGCATCAAAAGCTATACTGCCATCATCCAAAAAATAGTGGTGGTACAGATTCATACCGAACAGAATTTTATATGTGGCAGTAAAACTCATGGCATATTGTTATTGAGGATTCCAGAAATTTCAGTAATCGGTTTGCCTTTTTCAACTAGTGAGTCGCTTTCAATTTTCACGACGCTTATTTTGTATAGCACGCTTGGCAGCGCTTTTGCGCCCAAGGTTCCCCAGATGTAATTTAGTTGCTCAAAGGTTGGGGTGTAGAGCTCGGCAATAAAGCGAAACTCTTTTATATTCTCCAAAACCGGAATGGTTGGATTCAATGGTGTGTTTGTTTGCGTAAAGATTTTTTTTGACTGGAAGAACTCTATAATATAGGAAAGCGCCGTCAACGAGCTGGTATACGTACTTCGGTTGGCCGAAAAAAGAGCGAAAATATTTAAGTTTACGGGAGCATTCTTGTAAAGCGTTTCTCCATTTTTGAATTTTACGTTTGGATTGTTTTTAAGGGCTGTCTCTTCCTCAATATTTAAAAGCGAAAGCACCACTTTGTCGTTCTTGGTGTTGAGGTCCGGATCGTCGTGTTTGGACACGTTTTCCAGTACCACCAGATTGCCGTCCGTGGTTTTAAGCTCCAAATATTTTGAAACCTGATCTTTTACTATTTCGAGTGTTTCGTAGATCATCTGCGGGGAATTCTTAATAGATTAGATTGGGAAATTCAAATATATTAAAAGTTAAAAGGCTATACAACAGTATTTTACCTGAATTTTTTCGGGTGGTTTCCCTACTTTTTCAATAGGGAAAACCCTGATTAATTAATAGGAAATTTCCTATTATGGGAGAGGATTTTTCCTGTTTATTGGGTGGGGAAAGTGCTTTTTTGATTGTTTTTACTACATTGCTGCCAATTAACCAAAAACCAATTTCAATTATGTCAAAACCATCAAAATGTATTACCGTTGACAAAGCAAGAGAATTACAGGATAATTGGGTGGCCACCCGAGCTGTGGATATTGAGCGCGCAATGGGATCAAATGATACGCGGGAATTTCTTTTTAGTCTTGAGGAACTTCAAGAATTTTTGGATTATGTGCGCGCAGAATCGAAAAAACAGGAAATAACCAATCCTGGCGTACGTATCTATTTTGGTGCCTATGATAACGATACTACAGATAAAGCTACTTGCTTTTTAGCTCCAACCGTTGGGATAAATAGCGGAGCGCCGAACAATTATAAAATAGATCCGTTCAACACGGTTATAGGTGGATGGCCTCCTCACAGTTACTAGGTATCCAAATTTTGAAATGTTTAGCGCGTGAAGGAGCATTTTCTGGCCAAAAGTAAAATTTCGGGAAGGTAAAATAACAACTTAAGTCTGTTTATTAAAGCCCATAAATACAAATGTAGGGCAGTAAATCCCTGCCTATTTCTCAAGTTTTTTAATTCTCTCTTTTTTATGAAAGATGGAAAAACTAAGATCCTTAATAAAAAATATTGAATGACAGCTGCAATTATAGCCCACCTTCTTGAATTATCGGCATTTATTGCCGCTTTGTTTTATTACAGAAAAAATAAATCAAAGCCTACTTTTTACTTGATGCTCTTTTTAGGGTTTACGGTTTGTGTGGAAATTTTGGGTTGGTACACCATTCTCATGGATTCGGGGTATCTATCATTTCTGAAGAATAGTGTGTTCCAAAAAAATTATTGGCTTTTTAATATCTATGGAATTATTAGCTATTTGTTTTATATCAATTATTTCAAATGGCACTTAACTTCAAGGGACTCCGTGAGAATATTAAATTTTAGTTCGCTACTTTTAATAGTGGTGAGTCTTGCGGAAATTGCCTTTTCCAATGATTTTTTTAATATCTTTTTGCCCATTTTTCGATTGCTCGGAACCTTCTTGGTTCTTTTGAGCATTTCTTTGTATTATCTGGAATTATTGCGAAGTGAACAAATTCTGCAGGTACAGAAAAGCTTACCGTTTTATGTATCGGTCGGCGCATTGATTTTCCATTTATGCACCACGCCTCTGTTCATTTACAGCTCATATTTTAGCAATTCTATTGATCCGGGTTTTGTACGTTTATATACACTGGTTATCTTTGGGACTAATTATTTATTCTATTCCATCTATATTGCTGGATTTTTAATATGCTCACGGAAAAAGGACCCTTACTTCCCCAGGAAAAACTTTTAATAGTTTACTTTATTGCGGTGTTGCTGTTCTTTACAATCTTTTCAATTGTTTTTGTAATTGCTTTTCAAAGAAGAAAAAATAAATTTCTAAAGGATAGGTTTGAAGCAGAAAAGCGCTATCAACGTGAACTTGCCGATTCTAAAATAGAGATTCAGGAACAAACCTTGAAAAATATTGCGTGGGAGTTGCACGATAATGTGGGCCAATTGCTATCTGTTGCCAATATTCAATTAAATGTATTAATGAATGCCGTACCCCCGACTTATCACGGACAAATAAAGGAAACGAAAGAGGTAGTGCAGGAAACGGTGCAAGAAATTCGGTCGCTCTCCAAAGTTTTAAATAATGACGTGGTCTTAAAAAATGGATTGCTGGCATCCCTACAGGTGGAACTGGACAGGGTAAAGCGATTGGGATATTTGGATGCTTCAGCACAAATAACAGGCGATATTATACCTATAAACAGCTCCAGTGAAATTATAATTTTCCGTATTCTGCAAGAATTTCTGTCAAACGTGTTGAAACATGCGCGGGCTTCAAAATTATTCGTACATTTAGAATATAAAGAAACAACGCTTGATATTTCGGCCACGGACGATGGTATAGGTTTCGATACTTCTTTGAAGACCGATAGTTCGGGAATGGAAACCATGAAAAGCAGAGCCGCATTGATTAATGCAGATTACCAGATCATTTCAGAAATAGGAAATGGTACCCGGTTATATTTGAGCTATCCTTTTAAAGCAAACGCATGAACTCCAAAGAAAAACATACTGTTGCCATAGTTGATGACCACTCGCTTTTTGCGAGATCTTTGGAAAAACTTATAAATTCCTTTCCGAATTTCACAGTGTTATTTCACGCAAAAAATGGATTGCAGCTTCAACAAAAAATTGAAAAGAGTAACGTTTTGCCAGATATAATTCTCTTGGATATAAATATGCCAGTAATGAATGGTTTTGAAACTGCTGAATGGCTCGCAGATACCCATCCCGGAATAAATGTGCTCGCACTCTCTATGGAGGATGAGGAACAGACTATTCTTAAAATGCTTCGAAGAGGGGTGAAAGGTTATCTGTTGAAGGATATTCATCCAGAAATTCTAAATACGGCTTTGGAAGAATTACAGGAAAGAGGCTACTACCATTCCGAAAAGGTATCTGAAACCCTGTTACATTCCTTAACTCCCGATGAGGAAGGCAGAATCCTTGATTTTAAGGAAAATGAACTTACTTTTATAAAATTGGCCTGTTCCGAAATGACCTATAAGGAGATAGCCAATATAATGGATCTGAGCCCGAAAACAATTGATGGTTATCGGCAAGATTTGTTTAAAAGACTAAAAATAAAAAACAGGGTGGGATTGGTAATTTTTGCGTTGAAAAAGAAACTGATCCAGCTCTAATCGCAGGCATTCCATATCACGTCAGTAGGAGCAGCGGCTTCTATTATCAGTTCTTCTTTTTGTACTGGATGGATTAAAGTCAGTTTTTTAGCGTGAAGATGAATGCTGCCATCGGGATTGCTTCGGTCAAACCCATATTTCAGATCGCCTTTTATGGAGCAACCAATAGCGGACAGCTGCGACCGAATTTGATGGTGCCTTCCCGTTTCCAAAGTAATTTCCAATAAATAATAATTGTCCAGTCTTTTCAAAAGTTTGTAGTGGAGAATTGCCTTTTTACTATCCTGAACTTCTTTACTATGGGCGTACGACTTATTTTGCTTTGGATTTCTTTTTAAAAAATGCGTTAATGTATCGGCTGTTTTGGGCGGCGCCTCCTTTACAATTGCCCAATAGATTTTTTCGGTTTCCCTTTTGGAAAACATTTTATTTAAGCGGGCCAGTGCTTTGGAAGTTTTTGCAAAAACAACAATTCCACTTGTGGGTCGGTCCAATCTGTGAACTACGCCCAAAAATACCGCACCGGGTTTATTGTATTTTTCGGCGATGTACTGTTTCACCACTTCGGAAAGAGGTAAGTCTCCCGTTTTGTCGCCCTGTACAATGTCTCCCGGGCGTTTATTGATAACTATTAAATGATTGTCTTCAAAAAGAATTTGAAGATTATCCTTGGTGCTATGTGGGCTGGATTTCTGGATTGTTGGATTTTCGGATTGCTCGATTATTGGATTCTAAATAAAAAATCTAACAATCAATTAATATTGTTCACTGTCATTTGGAAAATCACCACTTTTCACATCATCGCTGTATTTGCTGAAAGCGCTTTTCATTTCCGTATATAAATCTAAATACCGCCTGAGAAAACGCGGATTGAATTCGTGGGTCATCCCAATCATATCATGTGTTACCAGAACTTGTCCATCAACACCGTTACCCGCACCAATGCCGATTACGGGAATGCTTATTTTTTCAGAAACTTCCTGAGCCAATTTTGCCGGTACCTTTTCCAATACAATAGCGAAACACCCTGTTTTCTCAAGTAAAATAGCATCGGCTATTAATTTATCTGCTTCTTCCTCCTCCTTTGCGCGCACGGTATAAGTCCCGAATTTATAAATGGACTGGGGCGTTAAACCCAAATGGCCCATAACGGGAATACCTGCATTCAAAATTCGCTTTATGGATTCTTTTATTTCCTTTCCGCCCTCCAGTTTTACGGCGTGCCCACCGCTTTCCTTCATAATACGGATGGCAGAGCGCAATGCTTCCTTTGGGTCACTTTGATAACTTCCGAAAGGCAGATCAACAACCACCAAACTACGCTCAATAGCCCGAACTACCGAGGCTGCGTGATAGATCATTTGATCCAAGGTTATCGGCAGGGTGGTTTCGTGGCCAGCCATTACATTTGAAGCTGAGTCACCCACCAAGATTACATCAATGCCAGCACTGTCAACGATCTTAGCCATGGTAAAATCATAGGCCGTGAGCATGGAGATTTTTTCACCTTTCTTTTTCATATCTACCAAAGTTTTGGTAGTGATGCGCTTATATTCTTTTTTGGCTGTTGACATATTCTTTAAAACTGGTTCTATTAAAATGTAAAAGTACTATTTTTGAATAGTAACCAAGTAAAATTTTCAAGATGAAATCTCTAATCTTTCTTTTTTCAATTTTTATGGCAGTCCAAAGTTTTGGCCAAGAATCGCTCTCTACGGAAAATGCCAAAATAATCATCAATATTTTTATGGATGGATACCGTGCGGGCGACACGCTAAAAATGAAATCGGTGATGCACCCCAACATGACCATGAATCGCGCCTATCTTAATACCGAACAGGAAAATATTCTAATCTATATTAGATCGTCAGATTTGCTTCAGTATGCCGCTACAAAGGGCAAAGAGCTGGATTGGGATGAAAAGTTGACCGATTATATTGTAAATAGCGACGGTAATATTGCACACGTTTGGGCGCCGTATGAATATTACATGGACGGAAAATTTAGCCATTGTGGGGCCAATTCATTTACGTTGGTTTACACGGACGAGAGTTGGAAAATCCTTAATCTTATAGATTCCCTTCGCATTGGGAGCTGTAAGAAGGAATGATTTTAACAATCGCTAATATTCACTTGCACAGCAAGACCACCCTCACTGGTTTCCTTATATTTTGAAGTCATGTCCTTGGCCGTTTCCCACATGGTGGCAATCACTTTATCGAGGGGCACCTTTGCTTTGGAAGGATCGCTATCCAAAGCCATTTCGCAGGCGTTGATGGCTTTAATGGCGCCCATTGCATTGCGTTCAATACACGGAATTTGCACTAAACCTGCAATGGGATCGCACGTCATTCCCAGGTGATGTTCCATTGCAATTTCACTGGCCATTAAGCATTGTTCGGGCGTGCCGCCCATTAGTTCACAAAGGGCACCGGCGGCCATGGAGGAGGAAACGCCGATCTCTGCCTGGCAGCCGCCCATAGCTGCCGAAATGGTAGCACCTTTTTTGAAGATACTGCCAATTTCGCCAGCCGTGAGTAAAAATTTACGAACGTCCTCAAAATTTGCATCGTGGTTTTCAATCACCATATAATACAGCATCACGGCTGGAATTACGCCCGCGCTTCCATTGGTTGGTGCCGTAACAACACGCCCTAAGGAAGCATTCACTTCATTTACGGCCAAGGCAAAGCACGAAACCCATTTCAGAATTTGACGGAATTTTACCTCGGTATTTCTAATGGCAGCAATCCATTCATCAGCATTGGTGTATTTGCTATCGCCAATTAGGTTCTTGTTCATTTCAAAAGCACGACGTGTTACATTTAATCCGCCGGGCAAAGTACCTTCCGTATGGGCGCCAACGTACATGGAATCGAGCATTACATCCCATATTTTTTTTAGGCCGTCGTTTATTTCGGCTTCGCTTCGCAGCGACTTTTCGTTTTCGAGTACTATTTCAGAAATACTTTTTCTTTCAGCTTTGCAATATGCCAGAAGCTCCGTTCCCTTTTCTATGGGAAAAGGAAATTGCGCAAATTTTGCCAGTTTTATTTTTTTACGTTTTCGTTCCTTCTTCACGGTAAAACCACCGCCTATTGAATAAAACGAAGAGGATTTTTTGGAGCCATCCTTTAATGTTGCCTTAAAAGTCATTCCATTTGGATGAAACTCCAAAAACTTTCGGTTGAAAATAATATTCTGCTTTGGAAAAAAGGGAACTTCCAACTCCCCGTTCAGTTTTAATTTATTTTCTGAATTGATAAAATCAATTTCCTTTTCAATATTTTCTATAGGAAAAGTTACAGGATCAAAACCCGAGAGGCCCAGCATTACTGCAATATCTGTGGCGTGTCCTTTGCCCGTAAGCGAAAGGGAGCCGTACAGATCCACTGAAATCTCAGTTATCTCATCAAATTGATTTTTTTCTTTCAATTCCTCAATCCATCGCAGGGCTGCGCGCCACGGACCTAATGTATGCGAACTCGATGGCCCGACGCCGATCGATAACATGTCAAAAACGCTGATACTCTCCATTCAAATTTCTTTTAAAAACAAAGATAGCATCTTATTTAATCATGAATGAAGAATTGATAATTATGAATTTATTTTTGAGCATTGAGCATTGAACATTCAACATTGAATCACCTCCTTCTGTTGGGCAACAGCGGCGGCGGCGCTCCCGTGAACGGGTTCCAGCGGCCGATACTTTTGGCCTCCATTCCCGCGGCGCGCATAACCGCACGGTCGCCGTAACGATCGCGCATTTTGTCCATTGCGTGGTAGAGGTTGATTATTTTTTCATTGTCGTCAAAAAGGTCTATCTGGAAACCGCCTTCCACTAAATGGCTGAAGCGAACGCCCACCATCCGCACCAACAACCGGCGCTGATAGAGTTTTTTAAATAGTTCCATCACCACGGGAATAATTTTATGGTCTGCGGAACTGTAGGGTATTTTCTGTTGCATCGTATAAGTTTGAAAATCGGAATATCGTATTTTGAAGGTAATGCAGGCAGTAAGTTTGTTGCCCCGCCGCAATTGAAAAACTAGATTTTCTGCCATAGCAATGATGATGCCTTCCAGTTTTTTTACATCGGTAGTGTCGCGGTCAAAGCTACGTTCGGTAGAAATGGATTTGCGCTCGGTATATTGCTCTACGGGCGTGTTGTCTATACCGTTGGCTTTCTGCCAAATGGTCTGTCCGTTCTTTCCAAAAACTTTGGTCATCATTTCTACGGGCATTTCTTGTATTGTTTTTATTTGTTTTATGCCCAGATCGCAGAAGGCCCGGTAGGTAACTTGACCCACCATGGGAATTTTGTTTACTGATAAAGGGGAAAGAAAGGGTTTTTCAGTACCTTTTAAAATATGGATTTGGTTGTTGGGCTTGGCCTCGCCCGTGGCTATTTTTGAAACGGTCTTGTTCACGGAAAGTCCGAAGGAAATGGGCAATCCCGTTTCTTTTATGATACGCTGCCGTAATTCTGAAGCTAATTTTTCGCAACCGAAAAACTTGTCCATTCCCGTAAGGTCGATATAAAATTCATCTACCGACGATTTTTCATAGAGGGGCACACTTTCTTTGATTACTTCGGTAACTGTGTCAGAAAATTTACTGTAGGTACTTGCATCGCCTCGCACCACGATGGCTTCGGGACAAAGCTGTCGCGCCAACTTCATCGGCATGGCCGAATGGATACCAAAGCTCCGCGCCTCATAACTGCACGAGGCCACCACGCCACGGTCGCTTGTACCGCCTATCAATACAGGTTTGCCGATCAACTTGCGATCCAGCAAGCGCTCGCAGGACACAAAAAAGGTGTCCAAATCCATATGCACTATGTTTCTTTTGTCGTTCATTTTTAAAAAAAATTGACTTAGGGCGATAAAACGTGGGACGTATGACAACATGAGCAAGCTGAGACAATCCCTTCGGGTTCTGTTCTTGTGTTTTTTTAGTCCTACTTCCTACGTCTTATAGCGCAGCGGTCTTACCTCTTATCGTCTTTCGGCTATTATCCGTAACAGTTCCCCCTTCGGGCCTGCCTGCCGGAGACACGTAGGCAGGGGGTAGGGGGCTTGGGCTATACCGCGGATCCTGGATTATCGCCAATCGCTCCATTTTTAAAACCTCAATAGTGATACAATCAAATTCTTCCATCACCTTTCCCGTAATGCTGTAAACTCCTTTTCCGCGGAAGCGATATTGGTTGGCAACCGGCGGAAAGTGTACCGTATCCACAAAATGGCCGTCGCGGTCCACAAAATTTCCAAAGTACATATAATCGCCGCGCGAGGTACGGGTTCTTTTGGTTGTTATCAAGTACCCTTCAATAGTTATTGTTTTTCCTATAAACTGTGGAAGATGTGCGGCTCGTAATCTATTTTCCGAAGGATTGGCAAGTAACTCAAAAGGACTGCACAGCGGAAACCCCAACAGTTCCATTTCGTCAAAAGCGTCTTCCATTGCCGTGTGCGGCAGCGATGGCGTTTGGTAATCTATGCGCTTCGGTCGGAAAAGGGTAGGGGCGTCCTCCTCAAAACTCACCTTGTTTATCTTCATATAGGCTTCCCATAGCAGTTCGCGTTTATTTCTTCCCGTAAAGCGGAAGGCGTTTATTTTTATAAGAATGGTAACTTGCTCCATTCCGATGGAAATGCGCTCCAGAAAATCATCCAGACTTTCAAAAGCACCGTTTTTGTTGCGTTCCGCGATTATCTTTTGGATAAGTTTCGATTCCATAGACTGCAAAAACCCGAAGCCGATGTAAATATCCTTCCCATAAATGACCGTTTCATTGAAACTGCGGTTTATGCAGGGCTGCAGGATGTTTCCGCCGTGCATTCGTGCCTCGTGTACGTAAAGTTCCACACTGTAAAATCCGCCACCGTTGTTAAGCGTCGCCACCATATATTCCAACGGAAAATAGGCTTTCAGAAAAAGACTTTGGTAGCTTTCAACCGCGTATGAAGCGGAATGGCCCTTGGCAAAAGCATAGCCCGCAAAGCTCTCTATCTGTCGCCAAACTTCTGCCGTAAAGGCTTCGTTCTTGCCGGAATTTTTACAGTTTTCAAAAAACTGGTCCTTCACTTTTTGGAATTCTTCCCGCGAGCGGAACTTGCCGCTCATTCCCCTTCGCAACATATCTGCCTCGCCCAGGTCCAGCCCGCCAAAGTGGTGCGCCACTTTTATAACATCTTCTTGGTACACCATCACGCCGAAGGTCTCGGGCATAATGTCCAGCAGCACGGGATGGGCATCCTTTCGTTTTTCGGGATGGCGGTAGCGTAGCACATACTCGCGCATCATTCCACTCTTGGCCACGCCGGGGCGGATTACCGAGCTGGCCGCCACCAGCCCCAGATAATCGTCCACCTGCAATTTGCGCAGCAGCATCCGCATGGCGGGCGACTCCACATAAAAACAGCCTATGGCCTCCGCATTGCGCAGGAGCGTCTTTATCTTTTCGTCTTTTTTGAAACGGGTAATGTCGTGGATGTCAATGGGTTTTTTCTCGGGGTGGTTGTATTTCACTATTTCCACGGCATCCTTTATTTTTCCCAATCCGCGTTGGCTTAAAATATCGAATTTATAAAGTCCCACATCCTCTGCAATTACCATATCAAATTGCGTGGTGGCATAGCCCTTTGGCGGCATAAAGGTGGCGGAATAATAATGGATGGGTTTTTCCGAAATCAGGATCCCGCCCGCGTGGATGCCCAGATAATTGGGGAACCCTTCAATGTATTTGCCATAAATAACCACCAATTGCGAAAGTTTGTCCAGCGAATTGAAATCGTAGTCGCCGCCCGACAGCCGGTCTATCTCCTCTTTCGGCAGCCCGAAAACCTTGCCCAATTCGCGCACCGAGGCCTTGTATTTAAAGGTATTATAAACGGCGATGAGCGACGTATTCCTAAAAGTTTTAAAGATGAAATCGGTAATGTCGTCCCGGTCCTGCCACGAAAAGTCAATATCGAAATCGGGCGGATTTTTTCGGTATAGATTTATGAACCGTTCAAAATAAAGATCCAGTTCCACAGGGTCCACATCGGTAATGCGAAGTAGATAGGCGATGATACTATTGGCGCCACTGCCTCGACCCACGTAAAAGTAGCCTTTGCTGCGGGCGTATTTCAGGATTTTCCAGTTGATGAGAAAATAGGAAACAAATCCTTTTTCGCGGATTATTTCGAGTTCCTTTTCCATCCGTTTCATTACCCGTTCGCCCGGCCGTTTGTAGCGATAGGGCAGGCCGGCATAGGCCAATTTTTTCAGCAGACGGAAATCCAGCGCCTCATTGGCGGTGTACGATTTTTGATTACAGGTGGTTTTTTTTGAAAAATCGAAATGCACGTGACAGCGCTTCAAAAGCTGTTCGGTATTTTCAATGAGCTTTGGAAATTCGGCAAAAGATTTTTTCACTATTTCCTCCGAAATAAATACATCGGACTCGTTGCCCTGTTCCGAAGCGGACAATTTGCTCAGCAGCGTATTGTTGTCGATGGCGCGCAGCAAACGGTGGGTGTTGAAACCTTTTTTATGTTTGAAAGTCACCGTGTGCAAAACCACCAGCTTTTCCTGCCGGTGCTTCCACTGCGAAAATTTCAAGCGGTTGATGTTCTCCATTTTTACGCCCAGGAATTCGTTCTCCAAAAGCGTTTCGCCTTCAAAGGAAGCAAACGGATATATAATAAAGGTATGCGGAAGTTGCTCGGCCCTGGCGGGAATTTTTAGGTTTTCCGTGCCTTGGCGCTCGTGGAGAAAGGCAGAAAGGTATTCATTTATATAGTGAAAACCTTCGTTGTTTTCGGCAAGCATTATAAATTGCTGTTTGGCGCCCTTTCTGAAATCCACGCCCAAGATTGGCTTCACATTATAATTTGTGGAAAGCCGTACAAATTCCAAGCAGGCCGAGGTGGAATTTACATCGGTAAGCGCCATTGCCGTTGTGTTATTGGCTTGCCCCAACTCCAGCAACTCGCTGATTTTGAGTGTTCCGAACCGAAGGCTGTAATAAGTATGGCAATTCAAAAACATGACGTTGGATTTATTCCAAAATTATGGAAATATTCCAATATCGAAAAGAAATTCCAAATAAAAAATTTCAAATTAAAACAGTGCAAAAATCTATTTTTTCCTGGAATTTGAATTTTGAGATTTGGCGCTTAACTACGGCCAGCAACATATTCAATAAAAATTTCTGACATCATGGCAGTCGTCCTCCGCTGGCACAATCATTGTCTTATACAGACCGTAAAATAAAATTGAATTAACTAAATATATAACACAATAGATATGAGTAAAATAATTGGAATCGACTTAGGTACAACCAACTCCTGCGTTGCCGTGATGGAAGGTAGCGAGCCAACGGTTATTCCTAACGCCGAAGGAAAAAGAACAACTCCTTCCGTAATTGCATTTGTGGAAGGTGGCGAAATTAAAGTAGGAGATCCTGCAAAACGTCAGGCTGTTACCAACCCTACAAAGACCATCAGCTCCATTAAGCGATTTATGGGGAACAAATATTCCGAATCAAAGAGTGAAGCGGAACACGCAGCATATAAAGTGGTAAAAGGTGATAACGATACCGCCCGCGTTGACATTGACGGCCGTATGTACACCCCACAGGAACTGAGCGCAATGATTCTTCAGAAAATGAAGAAGACCGCCGAGGATTATTTAGGACAAGATGTTACCCGTGCGGTAATTACCGTTCCTGCATATTTTAACGATAGCCAGCGCCACGCAACCAAGGAAGCCGGTGAAATTGCCGGTCTTAAAGTGGAACGTATTATCAACGAACCCACTGCGGCAGCTCTAGCGTACGGTCTTGATAAAAAGGGAACCGACCAAAAAGTAGTGGTATTTGACTTTGGTGGTGGTACGCATGATGTTAGTATCCTAGAATTGGGGGACGGCGTTTTTGAAGTATTGGCTACCGATGGTGATACCCACTTGGGTGGTGATGATGTTGATCAAAAAATTATCAATTGGTTGGCTGATGAATTCAAAAAAGAAGAAGATTTTGATTTGAAGAAAGATCCAATGGCGCTCCAGCGTTTAAAGGAAGCTGCTGAAAAAGCAAAAATTGAATTGTCTTCCTCAACACAAACCGAAATCAATTTGCCTTACATTACGGCTACTGCCAGCGGACCAAAGCACTTGGTAAAAACGTTGACACGCGCAAAGTTTGAGCAACTGATTGAGCCACTTGTAAAAAGAACTATCGAGCCTTGTGAAAAAGCAATGAAAGCTGCTGGTTTGAGCAAGAGCGATATAGATGAAGTAATTCTTGTTGGGGGTTCTACCCGTATTCCTGCAGTGCAGGAAGCCGTTGAAAAATTCTTCGGAAAAAAACCGCACAAAGGAGTTAATCCAGATGAAGTTGTAGCTGTTGGTGCCGCAATCCAAGGTGGTGTATTGACGGGAGATGTGAAAGATGTACTTCTTCTTGATGTAACCCCACTTTCACTTGGTATTGAAACTATGGGTGGTGTAATGACCAAATTGATTGAGGCCAACACTACCATTCCTACCAAGAAAAGTCAGGTATTCTCTACTGCGGCAGATAATCAGCCCAGTGTTGAAATCCACGTATTGCAAGGGGAGCGCCCAATGGCGAACGACAACAAAACAATCGGTCGTTTCCACTTAGACGGAATTCCACCAGCACAGCGCGGGGTGCCACAAATTGAGGTAACGTTTGATATTGATGCCAACGGTATCATTAAAGTAAGCGCTACCGACAAGGCTACCAACAAAACGCAGGATATCCGTATTGAGGCTTCTTCCGGCTTGACCGAAGAGGAAATCAAAAAGATGAAGGCCGATGCCGAGGCAAATGCCGAAAGCGATAAGGCTGCGAAAGAAAAAGTTGAAAAACTGAACGAAGCAGACGCAATGATCTTCCAGACTGAAAAGCAACTGAAAGAGTTTGGCGATAAATTATCTGATGATAAGAAAAAGCCAATTGAGGAAGCTTTGGAAGAATTGAAAAAGGCTTACGAAACCAAAGAGGTGAGCAATATTCAGCCAGCTTTGGATAAGATTAACGAAGCTTGGAAAGTTGCTTCAGAAGAAATGTACAAAGCCCAGGCAGACCAGCAGGGTGCCCCAACCGGTGATGCCGGAGCTGGAGCAGAGCAGGGAAGCACAGGCGGCGGCGCGGAAAACAGCGACGTTGAGGATGTAGATTTTGAAGAAGTAAAATAAGTTTTTAGAAATAGATTAATGTGAAAACCGCAACCTCAGAGGGTTGCGGTTTTTTTATGAGTATTATTTACAATTTATGATTAGAAAAATAATGAGCAGAATTGATAATTTGCAAACTATCGTTTAGTTTACATAAATTTTTCCGAGTGTTGGAATGTGGAGCTGTATAAATATTGTTGAAAAACGTGGAAGGAAAGAGAAAAATAAACCGGAAACTATTCCTTCAAAAACTTTCCGCGCAACCGATTCGTTTTTTCGGGTTTTTCTAAAACAAGAGTGTGGGCTGCATTTTTGATTTCCGTCCATTGGGAATTGTAAATATTTTGATGATATTTTTTGGCGATTTCATGAATGTCCAACGCATCCAATTGCCCTGTGATCAGCAACGTTTTTTTGGTTATGGTATTTATTTGTGTATTGTTTGAGAGCTTGGACCACGATTCGTTCCAATGCTCGTTTACATTTTGTAATATAATTTGTTCTATGTAACGCCGGACGGGTTTCCGTAACCTTGTTGCAGGCTGGCCGGGGCCATCGGACCAATTACGTTGGAAATATTCTACAAACATTGCCTTTTGGTTCATTTTTTTGGCAAGTTGCCGAAGGTCGTAATTTTGCTGTGCCAGCGGATCTTTGAAATATTGCCAACCGTTCATTCCCGGAGAAATCAATACGAGTTTTTCTACGTTCTCTGGATATTTTAGACTATAGTCCACAGCGAGCATCGCTCCCCATGATAGCCCCACAAGGCTTATTTTATCAAGTTTCAGCCGGCTGCGCAACTGTTCAATAATTTCATAACCGTAAAGCTCCTCTTCGCCATTCACGGTGCTGCCGTGGCCCAAATCGTCAAAAATGATGGTTTTATATCCGTGACGGTTTAAATATTCTACTTGGCTGTTCCAAATGCTATGGTCCAGATAGCCGCCGTGTATTAAAATGATTGGGTTTCCATTTCCGGCCACTTCAAAATAAATATGATGGTCTTTTATTTTGAGATAATTCTCGGCTGTCTTTTCCAAAGATGAATTCTGCCCAACCATCGCAGGGCCTTGAAGAGTAAAGATGGAGAAAAGTAAAACTATAATTTTCATCGTCATAAATAATAAAGGGAACTTCCTACCACTGCGAAGGAACGTTATCAAAACCTGCAAACCATACCCCACGCTTAAAATGAAGTAAAGAATTATAATTATTTAGTTATCAATGCCGTGCCAAATTAAAAGTTAGGTGCTTAGGGCGTATCTTTAGAGTACATTCTTAAAGAGAGGATGCTCACTTAGGTGTACTAATTTAAAACCTTCTATTATGAAAACAACTATTTCAAAAATACTTTCCACTACGGCCCTGCTATGTTTCTTGGTAGTTTTGGCACCTACAGTTACAGCACAGGAACTAAAAAATCACGTGGAATATAAGGGAAAGATTACTGACGGCAATACCCAAGAGCCCCTGGAGGCGGTAAGTGTAAATTTGAAAAACACCAACATCAGCACCATCAGTAATATTGAAGGAAAGTTTGTGTTGAAGGTTCCGCAAAATATGACCGATGGCAGCTTGGTATTTAATTTCTTGGGGTATCAACCAAAGGAAATTTCCCTTAAACACTTTCAAAAAAGGAAAACAAGATTGCGCTAGAGCCAAAAATAACACAGCTTTCAGAGGTAAATATTGCTACATACCTCAATGCGGAAGCCTTGGTAAAAAAGGTTTTTGAGAAGAAAGCCGAAAACAATTTGAACGATCCGGCGGTGATGACCGCTTTTTACCGGGAAACCATCAAAAGACGAAACAGGAATGTTTCCATTACCGAAGCGGTCGTAAATCTTTATAGACAACCCTATACGTCCAATTCCAAAGATGTGATAGAATTGCACAAAGCCCCAAAAAGCACGGATTACAGACGTTTGGATACCGTGGCATTTAAGTTGCAGGGCGGGCCATTTGCAGCTTTGTACTTAGATGTGATGAAATATCCCGAATATCTTTTTACCAATGAGACCATTGGCGACTATACCTACAATTTCGAGCCGCCAAGTACGATCAATAGCAGGCCGGTATTTGTGGTTTCGTTTTTACAGAAGGAAAGGTATGTCGATGCGTATTACAAAGGAACATTGTACATAGATGCCGAAACATTGGCACTGGCCAGTGCGAGCTACAACTTGGAGATCGTAAATGAAAAAGAAGCGAGTAAGTTGTTTGTGAAAAAGAAGCCCAATGACATCAACGTCTATCCTTTGGAAACTTCATATCACGTAGATTATCGCGAAAAGGACGGAAAATGGTATTATGGCTACAGCAATATGCAACTTACCTTTAGTGGACCAAAGAGGAAAGCTTTTCAATACCAATTATACGTTGGCTACCGAAATGGCTGTAACCGACTGGGAAAACAATGCTGCCGGCTCCAAGGCAAGTATTGAGAAAAAGTTGAAACCCACAGTGGTCATGAGCGATGCGGTTTCCGGCTTTTCCGACCCGGATTTTTGGGGCCCCTATAACGTTATTGAACCCGAAGAATCCATAGAATCTGGAATTAATAAAATTCAACGGAAGTTGGAACGAAACAAGAGTTAAAATTATTGTTGATAGTAATTGCGAAAATGAAAACTGCCCAACAGCTGAAAATACCGTTGGGCAGTTTTTTATATTGAAATTTAAATAAAATTATCTCAATTGTTTTCTGTGTATTTAATATAGACCACCAAAGCACTCGTCGCATTTTAAAAAAAAGAGCGACCTAAGAAAGGCCGCTCCATTTTAAAAGCTTGTTTTTTAACCAAATATTAAGCTTTAAGGTCTCTGGAGTGGGTGGGGGCCACTGAGTCAAAGACCTGGCGCAATCTACTAATAATTTCTAATCTAGCAACACATTTTAACGATTAAATATGTAATTCATCGGTTTTTAAAAAAATAAGCGGCCCACTACAGGCCGCTGGGAAATGAGGAAATAGAAATAGTGTTAATCTTCACTCTCGTCCCGTTCTATGGCTATAATGGACTGAGTGGGTTCAAGTTGTGGGGAGTTATTTAATAAATCGATTTTTGCACCTGAATTTGACAGCAAAATCACTGAAAAGTCATCAGGGTTGGTTAAATTATTTTCGGCAACCATTAATTCGATAAGGTTTGGGCAACTTGCCAATCCTTGCGGCAAGGTTCCGTAAAGGTCGTTGTCGAATACGTTAAATATTTCAATATTGCGAAGTTCACCTAAACTTTTAGGCACGGTCCCGCTTAGTTGGTTGCTGCTTAGGTGCAATTGTTTTAAATTGGAGAGTCGGCCTAAAGATTCGGGAATGTTTCCGCTAACAGCAGTTCCATTTATGGCCAAAACTTCTAATTTCGACAAATTTCCAAGTTCAGATGGGATAGCTCCCGAAACGGGATTAAAGGACAACTCCAATTTCTTTAAATTCTTTAAATTTCCGAGCGAGGAAGGCAACACACCGTTCAAATTATTAAACAACAGATTAATTCCAGTCACATTATTATTCTCTACCGTTATCCCATACCAAGTATCGACTGGTTTCTCAAGATCCCATTGCACATTCCACGCCAGACCATTAGTTGCAGTATAGAGATCTAAAAGAACTTGTTTTTCCTGTTTGCTCACCTGCGCCATAACCATGGACGCGATAAACATACATACGCAGGTAAATATTGCCTTTTTCATAGTTTGGGGCTATTTGGTTGTTAAAGCGAAGTAAAAGAAAAACAAAAGAAGTTAAAACACAAAATTATTCGATGAAATACACAAAATTCTTAAAATTATATGGAATGTTTTAATAATAATTCTCTGTTAACCTCGTGGATTCCATCAAAAACCTCAATGTTCAGCCGATCTTGAAAAAGTTTGGTGCCTTTAAGTTTCTCTTCGGTCTCACGGGCTTCTGTAATGTACTGGTCCTTATTTCCGTAAAGATAGATTACCTCGGCATCCGTTTTGAGAAATTCAAAATCGTTGGGTTGCAATTCATTTGGAATTCCCCCCGAATGAAGAATAAGCTTATCACACTGAACTTTACGGCTGGCAACCCAGCGCGTAGCTATGGAAACACCTTGGCTATAGCCCATAACTATTAAGTTTGCAGTAGTTTCGGCAAGCTCCTTTTCATAAATTGCGTCGATATATTTCAGTATATTTTGGGTCTCAAGTTGTGTATTTTCACGCGTAAGCCAAGAGGCGCCAACGTGCTTAAAATCATTTCCTTGGTAATATTTTGAGGGAGCCTGTGGTGCAATGATGAAATTTTCTTCGGCATTTAATTCGGAAAAATAATTGATAAAGTACTTGCTCAAATAGCCCATTCCGTGAAAAACCATCCATACATTCTTGGTTTTTTCGGTTAACTCATTGAGGGTGTGGTATGTATTCGTAGTTGTATAGGTAACCTCTTTCTGGATGCTCATTTTGTTGAATTCAATTTTGTATTTTTACAAATGTAAACCAATACAATGAAGTACACCAACGACGAAATTTTGGCGGCCTGCAATAAAATGTGCCAAAATACCTTAATGGAAACACTGGGCATAGAATTCACCGAAGTGGGCGATGATTTCCTCGTTGCCAAAATGCCCGTCACGCCAAGGGTTCATCAACCCGATGGGGTTTTGCACGGCGGCGCCTCTGTAGCCTTGGCCGAAAGTGTGGGCAGTGCGGGGGCATTTATGTTTTTGAACGCAAAAGATGTAATAATCCGTGGAATTGAAATTGCCGCCAACCACGTAAAAAGCGTGCGCGATGGTAATGTATATGCCCATGCCAGTATTATCCACAAAGGAAGGACCACCCAGCTCTGGCAAATAAAAATTACGAATGAAGACGGCGCCCTCGTTTCCCTCGTAAAACTTACCACCCTTACCTTACCAAAAAATTAATGGACTTTAACCTACTCACTAAAAAAATCGAAAAACATTTTGAAGAAGGATTGCCCTTTGTGGTGTATTCGTTGCCGAATCAAAAAATGGTATCTGCTCTACTTCAGAAGAGCCCAGAACTTAGTACCATTAGCGAATTGACGGCCAACGGTTTTGTTCTCGCGCCTTTTGAGTATAATGATTCAGCATACTTTATTCCTGAGAATGAATCAGAAATAGTTAGTGCAGAATTATCGGAAAATACTATTGAATTGACGCCCGTTCCGGTAGCCAAAAACGCTTCGGAGCGGAAAACTTATTTGGAAAAAGTTCAAAAAACCATTGACAATATAAAAAGACGAAGGGCTACCAAAATCGTTATTTCGCGCCCGAAAGATTTTCCGCTATCAAATTTCTCACTCAAACAATTATTAGAGCGTTTGTTTGGGGTCTATCCATCGGCCTTTCGATATATATGGTACCATCCGCAAACGGGGATGTGGTGTGGTGCAACGCCTGAAACCTTAGTGCGGGTTGAGACAGACTCCTTTAAGACCATGGCCCTGGCGGGAACACAACCCTTTTACAATTCGGAAAAGGTTTCCTGGGGCCCAAAGGAACTGGACGAACAACAAATGGTAACCGATTCAATAACCAACAGTCTGCAGCGCGTAACCTCGGTATTGAAGGTTTCCAATCCGTACACATATCGTGCCGGGTCGTTGCTTCACTTAAGAACCGATATTACCGGCATTTTAAAAAGGGGAAAAGCCACGCTGACAAAAATTGCAGCTGCCTTGCATCCAACCCCTGCGGTTTGTGGCAGGCCACAAAAATTTGCCAAGGAATTCATACTCCAAAACGAAGGGTATAACCGCGAATTTTACACTGGGTTTTTAGGACCCGTAAATGAAAATGGAGCTTCTGCCTCACTAATGGTTAACCTGCGGTGTATGAAGATAGAAAACAATACGGCCCGCATCTTTGTGGGCGGGGGTATCACTATTGGCTCGCAGCCGGCCGATGAATGGCAGGAAACCCAAAATAAAATGCAGACAATGCTACAAGTATTGGCGCCAATGCTGTAATATTTTCGGCGTCTTCGTACCTTTGCGCTGCATGAAATTCTCAACTAAGATTCTCTCACAAACGCTTGTGCAATTATGTTTGGACAAGGGTATTGACCATATAGTTATTTCTCCCGGATCGCGCAATGCGCCACTTACCATTGGTTTTGGGGAACATCCCGATTTTAAGTGCTTTAGCATCGTAGATGAACGTTGCGCAGCCTTTTTCGCATTGGGTATCGCGCAGCAAATTAATAGGCCCGTAGCGGTCGTCTGTACATCGGGTTCGGCCTTGCTCAATTATTACCCCGCGGTGGCCGAGGCATTTTATAGCGATATTCCTTTGGTCGTCATTTCCGCAGATAGGCCCGCAGACTATATTGACATTGGCGATGGGCAGACCATCCGACAGGAAAACGTTTTTGAAAACCATATTCTTTACAGTGCAAATTGCAGTGAAGGCGAAGATTTTCAAATTAAAAATGAAACCGAAATAAACGTTGCCTTAAATACGGCAATCGAGCTGAACGGTCCCGTTCATATAAACATTCCTTTTTCCGAACCTTTATACCACACGGTGGAAAACCAACTGGTTTGGCCACAGAACGTTCCTGCGCGACAGCGGACAGCAGGCGTTGAGGAAAATCTGGATGCTTTTGTAAGCCGATGGAATTCCAGTAAACGCAAAATGGTATTGGTGGGAGTATTACCGCCAAATAGTGTGGAAATGCGTTTTGTGGAGCAACTTGCAAAGGACGATAGTGTTTTGGTGTTGACCGAGACCACTTCTAACCTTCACCACGAAAATTTCATTACGGCCATAGACCAACTGATTGCACCTTTAACCGATGGAGATTTCAAAAAATTGCAGCCCGAAATACTGCTCACCTTTGGCGGAATGGTGGTTTCAAAAAAGATAAAGGCCTTTCTGCGCAGTTTTCCTCCAGCGGAACATTGGCACGTGGATCCAAAGAAAGCCTTTGATACTTATTTTGTACTGTCGCAGCATTTCAAAACAAGCGTCAATGGTTTTTTTGCTGAATTTCTTCCGAAGACAATTTTAGTGGAAAGTAACTATCAAAGCCATTGGCTCGCAATAAAGCGACATAGATTGCAGCGGCACACAACTTATGAAACTGCAATCCCATACTCGGATTTTATGGTTTTTTGTGAAATATTCCACAGCCTTCCGCAAAATATCCAGTTGCAATTGAGCAATAGCGCCACGATTCGCTACGCCCAGCTTTTTGAAATTCCCGCTTCTGCCGAAGTATTCTGCAATAGAGGCACCAGCGGAATAGATGGAAGTACGAGTACTGCGGTAGGAGCGGCTTACGCTTCAAGCTTGCCAACGGTTTTTATAACCGGCGATCTCAGTTTTTTCTATGACAGCAATGCGCTTTGGAACAATTATATTCCCAAAAATTTTAAAATAATTGTCGTGAATAACGGCGGGGGCGGTATTTTCAGAATTCTTCCGGGGGAAAAGGATACGGAGATTTTTGATACTTATTTCGAAACAAAACACAACCTAAACGCCGAACAGCTTTCGGAAATGTATGGTTTCAAATATGAAACAATTCACGGAAAAGAAGATTTGAAAAAAACGCTGAGGGATTTCTTCAGAATAACTGAAGGTCCTGCTTTATTGGAAGTTTTTACGCCGGCAGCGATAAATGATAAGGTGCTTTTAGACTACTTCAAATTCATTTTATAAATACCCTTTCCCCCAAATGGCGGCTTCTGTAAGATTGTCGAACATTTGAAAGGGTTTTTTGCAAAACTTAGCCTCCAGTTCTGCATTGGTGTGTCCCACTTCGCTATAATTTACCACTCCTACGGCGCGTAGTGTAGGTACTTTGTTCAAATATTTGTAATCCATTGGCTTAATGGAGTAGGAATGTACGCGATTGGAAATATATACCCAAGGCTTAGTTCCTAAATAATTTAGTCCTTTTAGCAAAATGGAAAAACCAGTTTTATACGAAAGAACCACACCTTCATTGGCTTCAAAAATAACGATGCCATTATAAAAATAAACCATGCCAATATCGGTCTCCAATCTTTTTTTCAACTGGAAGTCTGAGGGAAGGTTATGTAGCGTTATTTTTTCCATTTTCAACGTGAATTTACATTTTAAGTTTGATTTGTATATACGTGGTGTACACTTTTTTTTGATAAGAATACAGTACCTTTGCAACTATGATAAAACTGGGCGAATACAATACTTTGGAGATTCTTCGGGAAACCGAACCGGGTCTATATTTGGGCGATGACGAGGAAAATGTGGTGCTTTTGCCGCATAAATACAAACCAGAGGAATACGAAATAGGCGATGAGATTACCGTCTTTATATACTTGGATAACGAAGAGCGGCCCATTGCCACAACGCTGGATCCCTTTCTTCAATTGAACACCTTTGGGTACTTGCATTGCAGCGATGTAACCGAATATGGCGCCTTTATGGATTGGGGCCTGGAAAAGCAACTATTTGTTCCTTTTAAAGAACAGGCGCGGCCCATGAAGAAGGGTAACTGGTACATTGTCTATTTATATATTGACGAAAAAACCAATCGATTGGTGGGAAGCAGCAAGACGAACCATTTTCTCCAAAATGAAAACTTGACCGTAGAACCGTTTCAGGAAGTAGATATTTTGGTTACGCACTTAACTGAAAAAGGTGCGAACGTTATTGTGAATGGGCAACATAAAGCGCTAATATATATTGAAGATATTTTTGAGGATATCCGTACGGGGGATAAGATGAAGGCTTTTATAAAAAAAATTCGTCCCGACAATAAAATTGATATCGTACTGCAAACGCCGGGCTATAAAAGCATTGAGCCGAACGCCAATTTTATCCGCGAGGAATTGGAGGCTGCCGGTGGTTTTTTGCCACTTCACGACAAAACGGATCCTGACACTATCAAAAACATGCTTGGGATGAGCAAAAAGAGTTTTAAAAAGGCAATCGGCACGCTTTATAAAGACAAGCAGATTATAATTAAGGAAGATGGAATTGAGCTGATTTAGCCAGGCTTTTCCTCAAATTCTGGACAGTCAATGCGTATGGTTTCGGTGTTTAAAGGTTTCTGAAGATATTCGCAATAATCGCCTCCATCTTGTTTCGTGTGGAACTTACAGGCAAAACACATCCGCTGCACGCTGATTATTCCAACTTTGTTCAAATTGTAAATAAGTTTTACAATGGTTTCATAAACAGTTTCCAATTGGGCTGCGTCAAAAGTGTCGAACTGTTTTTTTAGCGGATTTGCGTAATTCTCGGTTACCGAAACCAATTGTTTTCCCTTTTCAGAAAGCGCTATCAGATAACTTCTGCTATCGGAATTTGAATAATCCTTTAAAATCAATTTTTTTTGTTTTAAAGATTTCACCGCATCGCTGATGGTAGGTTTGGTAACGTCAAATTCCTTTGCGAGATAACTCACCGTGCATAGCGAACTTTTATGATAGGCAACAAAAATGAGGATCTGGATCTGGATGGGACTCACGCCAGCTTTTTTTGCTTCGGCCCAGAGTAGAGTTCGGAAAACTTCCGAAATCCGTTCCAGTCCAACCACTATCTTGTTGCTCACACTTTCCTGCTGAAAGGAGATATCGAAAACACTTTTTTCCATAATAAAGCCTGTTAAGGGGTAAGCCCTAACAGGCAAAGTTAGTAATCCTAATTGATTTTTCAACCTTTTACATCCGCCATGGAAGCTCCATAATTTATATGAAGTACATTTCCAGTGGGCGTAACCAATGCCGGAACAGATTTTACCCCAGCGTTTTCAGCTTGTGTAATTTTCGATTTATCCTCTCCCAAATGGACCACCTCAATGGTTTCGGGATTCATCAATTCAAGGATTTCGTGCTCCGCGCTTACACATACGGGGCAACCGGCGTGATAAAAAACAGATTTTTTCATAATTAATAAGGATTTAGATATGGCAATATCGCTTGGACAAATATAGTAAGGATTCCTAACATTAAGCGATAAAACTTAGTCATTTTTCTAAAATTTTATAATTAAATGGAATTAATAGCCGTGAATACGGTAGGGAGCGCAGCGTGGGCACACGCCGTAGGGAGGACAGGAGTCGGCAAAAAGAAAACCACGGGAAGCGTCTTTGTAAGCGATGTTTTTAACCTTGGTTGAGCCATCGGCACTATAACTGCTGTTGCCATAGACGCCGTATTCCTTTGGGTCCAAAGAAATTTTAAGGTCAGATTTCACATAATTTTCACTTGCGGACATTGCCTCATACATACTCACCGGTTCGCGGTAGTTGTTTTTATTCATCTTAAAAGAAGGCAGCTTGTTTGAATTTCGTTTTGAAAAATCGGCGTTGGATAGTAATGAAGTGCTCATTAGACTTTCAATTTCAGGCAGTTTCACGAAATCCAATTTAAATTTATTGGACTCAAAGTCTAACTGTGCCGAAGCTATCAGCGGAAACAACAAAAGAAGAAATAGCAACTTTTTCATCGGGTCAAATATAACAAAATTTGTTCCAAGTTTAAAGTGGGTAGTTAGGTAGTAGGTAGTAGGTAGTAGGTAGTAGGTAGTAGGTAGTGGGTAGTGGGTAGTGGGTGGTAGAAAAAAATGAACCCTTTCAAAATTAAAACTTTGGAAGGGCTGTGATATGGAGGATTTTGTTTTTATAAATTTAATTTTTTAGATGTTTCCTTTGGTAGCGCATCTTTGTGGACGGTAACGCTAACGGCCTTTAACCGCATATACGGCTCGCTAAAATAAACATATCCGCCATTGGCAACACGCGTTTCATCTGTGCCCCAACTGTTTTTTACCTTGTAATATTTGGTACCGTGCTGATCGCGGAGCATTCCCGTTATGTGCATTAAATGGTCATCGGTAGTGTTGTAATTCTCAAACTCCTCTTGGCGGTATTGTTGTGTAATTTCCTTTTCGGGATAGGTGCTGTGTAGGGCCTTTAAGGTATTTTCCTCATTTTCGGGAATAACGGCCACCCCGTCTTTTGACGAAAAACTGCGCTCGCTTACATCGCAATCCAATTCAACGGTAAACCCGTTTTCCAAAGCATTGTCTATGGTCGCCATCATTTCATCCAACGGAACATTGTAAAAACTACCGTTGCTCCAGTTGTCGGGGATGTTCAAAATAAATTTTGAATAAAACGGCTCGTGTGTAAAACTGGTGATACTTACATAATCTGCCGGTTGGATATTGGTCATCGCCAGAAAGGTTTGGGGCGTATATCGTTTCCCTTCAAAGGTAAAGCTGTCCACATTTTTGCCGATGTACACATCAAGCACGCCCTCAATTGCGGCACGCCATTTCTGGCTGAGTTTTCGTCCCGGATTGTCAACGTAAGTTTTCAACATTGCTTCAAGTACGGCAACCAATTCAGCGTGGTTGTATTTGTTTTCTCCCAAAAACAGGCCACTAAACGCTTCTTGGGGAACCAGACCATTTTTTGCCACCGAATTCATCACATCGTGTGCCAGGCCTCCCTCGCTAAACTGCGCTTTTCCTTGACGCATAATATAATTTTCGGCTTTTAGGGGATAAGTGTTCCGCACTTGGTACATTTCGCTTAAATCAATGCTCCGTCCCGTCAGGCGCATAATTTCACTTTCCAAAAACGAAATACTGCTGAAGCTCCAGCAAGTTCCCGTGATGCCCTGGCTTATAACGGGCGTCGTTTCAAGGTCAGTAACCGTTGTGAATTTGTAGGTTTCTTGGGCGGTTAGGTTTAATGTGAAAAGAATTCCGAAGAAGAAGAGGATGCTTCGCATTGTTTATTTTTTATTGTTGTTATTTATTTTGGAGATTTCGAAGGTGTTTTTCTTTGCCTTCACTGCGCCTTTGTGGTAAATATCACCGCTGAGGCGCAGAGAACGCAGAGGTTTTTACGATCATTTCAAAAAAATAGAAAATAATAATAAACAATATCTTCTATCTTTGAAAACAAAAATAACAATTATGGCTACACCCAACTGGAAAACGGCTAAAGAATATACAGATATTACCTATAAAAAATCAAACGGCGTGGCGCGAATCGCTTTTAACAGGCCCGATGTGCGCAATGCGTTTCGCCCAAAAACTACGGCTGAATTGCTCGATGCCTTTCACGATGCGCAGGAGGATACTTCCATAGGCGTGGTGCTGCTTTCCGCCGAAGGACCTTCGTCCAAGGACGGGGTGTACAGTTTTTGCAGTGGTGGCGACCAAAAGGCCCGTGGCCATCAAGGCTATGTGGGCGAGGATGGGTATCACCGTTTGAATATTCTTGACGTGCAACGCTTGATTCGGTTTATGCCGAAAGCAGTTATATGTGTGGTTCCGGGTTGGGCCGTGGGTGGTGGACACAGTCTGCACGTGGTCTGCGATTTAACCTTGGCGAGTAAGGAACATGCAATCTTTAAACAGACCGATGCCGATGTAACCAGTTTTGACGGCGGCTACGGAAGTGCTTATTTGGCCAAAATGGTTGGGCAGAAGCGGGCACGTGAAATCTTTTTCCTCGGAAGAAATTACTCGGCACAGGAAGCTTTTGAGATGGGAATGGTGAATGCCGTAATTTCGCACGACGAACTTGAGGATACAGCTTACCAATGGGCGCAGGAGATTCTTGCAAAAAGTCCTACTTCCATTAAAATGTTAAAATTCGCAATGAACCTAACCGATGACGGAATGGTGGGCCAACAAGTGTTTGCGGGGGAAGCTACGCGCCTTGCTTATATGACGGAAGAGGCGAAAGAAGGCCGTGATGCCTTTCTTGAAAAACGGAAGCCAAATTTTGATAAGAAGTGGTTGCCGTAGTCAGTACTCAGTATTCAGTATTCAGTATTCAGTATCAGTACACAGTAATCAGGAAACTATAATTTAATGCACCAACTCTTCACTTACAATGAATAAACTATTCAACTTGCGCAGTATATGGTATTCGCTTTCGGCAGACCAACGGTTTTTTATTAGACGGCTTTACTATTTGCCAAAAGATATTTTGGATGGTATTACAGGTAAACGACACAAATATGTTCCGCCGCGCGGCTATATCTATACGGGTTCGCCAGCGAGCGCTGAGGATTATTTGAAACAAGGGCAACAACAATTAGAAATGTTGAAGGAACACGCCAAGCTTCAACCTGACCACAGTGTTTTGGACATTGGCAGTGGCATAGGCAGGACGGCGATTGCACTGACCGGTTATTTAAACCAAAATGGAAGCTACGATGGTTTTGATGTGGTGGAAAGAGGCGTACAGTGGTGCAATTCACGAATACATAAAGAAAACGCTAATTTTAATTTTAAATATGTTCCGCTTTTTAATGACCTTTATAATACGGCAACGTTAAAGGCAACGGAATTTATTTTTCCCTATGCGGACAAGTCCATAGATGTGGCCTTCTCCTTTTCAGTCTTTACCCACATGCAGATTGAGGAGATACAGCATTATTTCAATCAGATAAATAGGGTTTTGAAACATGGTGGGGTTTGTTTTTCTACATTTTTTCTCTATGATGAGTTCTCAGAAACATTTATTTCAACTAAAAAAGATTTCAGTTTTCCCATTAAAAAGGATGGTTTTAGGTTGATGAGTGAGAATGTGAAATCGGGAAACATCGCTATTCACAAGACAAAATTGTCCAAGATGCTTTCTCTTGAAAATTTTGAGTTAATAAATATTATCGATGGATTCTGGAAAGATAAAGTATGTGATAATTCCAAAGCGGAATATCAAGATATTGTTGTATTTCGGAAACGCTAATAGACTAAGGAATATATAGGGTAGCAATACGGGAAAATACTTCGAGAAAAATTGGTCTTTTTTAGAATTAATAAAGTTTAACTTCCTTCATTTATCTCACTATTGACCAGTTCTTTTTGTACCCAGGCCATAGCTTCGCTGAGTGTGTCGAATACTTCAAATTTTTTCTTGTAGAACATGCTTTCCAATCTGGCGTTTGACTTTGCGAGGTCGGTTTTGGCCACTATGGCTATGGCAATCAGTTTGTGTATTTTGGAGGTTTCGAGATAGGTGAGCGGATCCACGGCGTAGTTAAAGTATCTGTTGGAAATATATACTACCTTTTTGTTTGCAAAATGTTCATCCAAAACTTTTCTGAGCTTATCATTGTGCTCCGGAGTTACGGTTACGCCTTCCTCAAATTGATTCACGATAAAGTTATCAAAAATGAAAACTTCTGATTCCGGAAATTTGTAATAATGAAACATGCCCATGGCTCTTTCGGTTGGATGGTTTCCTTAAAGGTACGTATTTTTTATTTTTTCTTTTTGAAAACGTTCTATAATGGAACTGATTTTATCTTTTTTTTTGGGGAATAAGCACATTGAGAATGAGATAATTGCAAAAAATTCGAGAAATTTCTGGTTGCTTGATTAGGTTGGGAATCTGCTATTCCTTTTTTGATGCAAAGTAACCTTTCAAAATTAATTGCACGCCCCATTTCATGATTTCCATCGATTGTTTATTATTTAGGCCAACAACATCTTTAGTGACTATTAAAGGTTCAATTCCCATTAAAATAGTTAACAGATTTATTAATTTTTCGCTTTCCTTGTTATCGATGGATGTATTTTCAAAGGCAAGCTGTAGCGTTTTATTGCGTCTTGCACCTCGTTTTATTTCTGATGGATTTGAGGTTATGACCGAGCTTAGATATTTCCGAAATGCGCTTTCATGTTCTATGGCCAATGTGTTATAATAATTTTGGATGTAAAGAATTCTATCCTCAAGACTATCCTCTTTGATATTTTCAACAATTTTATCTGGATTTTCTGCTTGGATATTGAGAGCGGCCTCATTCACTAAAATTTCAATGTTTGAATAATAGCGATAAACTGTAGCCCTTGAAATACCACATTCTTTGGCAATATCTTCCAGCGTAAATTCTAAACCTCTATTTAGAAAATATTGGGCGCTGTTTAATATTTTATTTCTCGTTTCTAATTTTTGATTTATCCGACCGGATTTAAAATATTCCTTTTTCATAAGACAAATATCTCATAAAACTTGGTTTTTTCAAAATTGTATTTTAAGTTTGTGAGACAAAAATCTCATAAAATGAATAATCAAACTACTAAATGGGTATTGGTCCATAAAATAACCACCCACGAGACATCCGGGGACTTCGATTTGATGCTGGCAGAAACTCCCGCACATATTCAAGGACCTCCACCGCATTTTCACAACAACTTCAAGGAATCATTCTTGATAATTGACGGTGAAATGGAATTTTTAGTAAACGGTGAAGTAAAAATTGTTAAAGCGGGAGAGTCGCTCGACATTCCCCCTAAAACGCTGCATACTTTTTCAAATAATAGCAATTTACCCTGTAAGTGGATAAATATTCAGAGTCCCAAGGGATTTAAAGGATTTTTTGATGCCGTAGGAATACCTGCTGAAATAGAAAATGCCCGAGAGAAGTCCCATACTCCCGAAATTGTCCAGAAAGTAATTGAAACTGCCGAAGCATTTGATATGAACATCAAAGTTCAATAAAAAACGCCAGCGATAGTTTTCTTCGCTGGCGTCATAATGTTTAATTAAATTTTAAAATTATGGCAAATTTTATGGATAGTTTAAATATACAAAAAAAAATTCTTTCATGAACAAAAATTAAAACTCACGTCCCAAATCTCACGTCTAACGTCCCAATTCTCATCCTCACTACTTCGCATACGCATCGGCATGTACATTTTTAACCGCCCGCCCGCTGGGGTCGTTCATATTCTTAAAACTTTCATCCCAATCGAGGGCTACTTGACTGCTGCAGGCTACGCTGGGTACGCTGGGCACTGTTAGTGCCGCGGCATCGCTGGGGAAATGTTCCTCAAAAATGGTTCGGTAATAGAATTCTTCCTTGCTTGTTGGCGTCTGGATGGGGAATCGGTAATGGGCATTTGCTATTTGGTCGTCGGTAACTTTTTCGTTTACCATTTCCTTTAGGGAGTCTATCCAGCTATAGCCCACGCCGTCGCTAAACTGTTCCTTTTGCCGCCACGCAACTTCTGCGGGGAGCATATCGCCAAAGGCTTCGCGAAGCACCCATTTTTCCATGGCCTGTTTGTCCTGTGGGGCTTTCTGCCCGGCAAGTATCATTTTATCTTTTGGGTTAAGGCGCATGGCCACGTCCATAAACTCTTTGTCGAGAAAAGGTACACGGCCCTCAATACCCCAAGAGGCCAGGGATTTATTGGCGCGAAGACAATCGTACATATGGAGTTTGTCGAGTTTCCGCACGTTTTCCTCGTGGAAGTCCTTTGCCGAAGGAGCTTTGTGAAAATAGAGGTATCCGCCAAAAATCTCGTCGGCCCCTTCACCGGAGAGTACCATTTTTATGCCCATGGCTTTAATGGCACGGGCCAGGAGAAACATAGGGGTGGAGGCGCGAATGGTAGTAATATCGTATGTTTCAACGTGATAGATTACATCCTGGATTGCGTCCAGCCCTTCTTGGATCGTAAAGTGGATTTCGTGGTGCACGGTTCCCAAATGGTCCGCTACCTTTTGGGCGGCAGCCAAATCTGGCGAGCCCACCAACCCCACCGCAAAGGAATGGAGCCGAGGGTACCATGCGCCCTCGGTATCGCCAGTTTCCACACGTTTATCGGCGTATTTTTTGGCCAGGGCAGAGGTGATGGAAGAGTCCAATCCGCCCGAAAGCAGTACACCATATGGTACATCGCTCATCAACTGTCTCTTTACGGCCGCATCCAGGGCTTCGCGCAAATCCTGAATGCTCGTCTCGTTTTCCTGCACGGCATCAAAGCTCATCCAGTCGCGGGTCCACCATCTTTTTAACTTGCCGTCGCTGCTGTGCAAATAGTGGCCGGGAGGGAAAAGTTCAATTTTGGTACAGTAGCCTTCCAGCGCCTTCAGCTCGCTTGCCACGTAAAATGTTCCGTCCTTATCCCAGCCCATATAGAGCGGTATAATGCCCATATGGTCGCGGGCAATCAGGTATTCGTTCTTTTCGGCATCGTATAAGGCAAAGCCGAAAATGCCATTGAGTTCATCCAAAAACGAAGGTCCTTTTTCCTTGTAGAGCGCTAAGATAACTTCGCAATCGCTTTTTGTTTGAAAGTTGTATTTTCCTTCAAATTGCTTGCGCAGTTCCATATGGTTATAGATTTCGCCATTGGCGGCAAGCACCAGCTTTTTGTCTTCGGAAAACAGAGGCTGTTTTCCCGAAGTAGGATCTACAATGGCCAAGCGTTCATGGGCCATAACGGCTTTTTTGTTGCTAAAAATCCCGCTCCAGTCTGGGCCGCGGTGCCTAAGGCATTTTGCCATGGTCAGTAACTGTGGCCTCAAGTCTTCTGAAGGCCTTTTTAAATCGAATGCACATACAATTCCACACATAATTGAAAGGTTATTTGGTTAATAGTTTATAGTTATTTGATAATTGGTTTTTATTAAAATCTCTTCAAATATTATTTTCTGTTTCTGTTTCCCCCTTTTGGGGGCAAGGGGAACAAGAGGCAAAAAAAAAGCCCGTCAGGAAAAAAACCTGACGGGCTAAATATCGCGACAAGTTTTTGTTACGGCAGCTCGTTATTATTATTGTTATTATTTAAACTGTTGAAAGACATAAACCTGTATTTGTTTTATAATTGAATTGCTAATTTAAAGTAATTAATTCCAGACTTCCAAATATTTATTGAATAAAATGTAATTAATAGTTGAAACTATTGAATATTCGATAAAGTGCAGGATTTTGTGATTTTAAGGTGAATTCCTTCAAATCTAATTCATCAAAATTTTAATCTCCAATGGGAGCGAATCTTTGGGGATTTCATTGCCAGCTGTGTTGTAAAAAATATATTGTACGCCAATATCCTTTAAAAGTTTTACCATGTAGATTTCGCGTTTTGGATTGTAAAAGGTGATAAAATCTGCGTGGCGGATAGTGTAGTCCTTATAATCCCTGTCAATTTTAAGGCGAACCTCTGCCGGGATTATTTCACTGGGCATAAATTCTGAATTGAAAATAAGCACCCCACTGGGAAGATAGGAGGCTGAAAACCCGGGACGGCCGTCGTCTTCAAATTTGGCGATGTACCTTAGGTTTGGGGCGTCCTGCATTCCGTCCATTTCTTGTACTCGCCATTCAGAAACAAAGTTGGTAGGAAATAAGGTTTCCTGCCGGTCCAATACAGGCTGTGGCACTTGTGATTGGGCGATAAAGCGAATGTTGTCGTTTACATCCTGTGAGGTAACGACGGAGGTAAAAATGATACTCAGCAATAGTGTAAAAATGTTTCTCATGGCGCAATATTTTTAAATTACGCTATAAGATACATAGCCTAGCTGAAGTATAACAGGACTTTAGCGTTATCTTAACTTGGGAAACTCCGAAGGATTTGCCTCGTGCATGATGGCGTAAACCCTTTCATAGACATCTTCCACGGAAGGTTTGCTGAAGTAATCACCATCGGTGCCATAGGGCGGACGGTGGTCCTTTGCCGAGAGGGTCTGGGGTTTGCTGTCCATAAATTTATACCCGCCCTGTACTTCAATAATATGGTTTAAAATGTATGCCGAAGCACCGCCCGGCACGTCCTCGTCAATTACCAGGAGTCGGTTCGTTTTGGCTACGCTCTTCACCATATCGTGATTAATGTCTAAAGGCAGTAAGGACTGCACGTCAATAATTTCAACATCTATACCTGCCTGTTGCAGTTCTTTGGCGGCTTCTTCCACAATTCTCAGGGTGCTTCCGTAGGAAACCAGGGTGATATCAGTTCCTTCCTTAATGGTTTCCACAACGCCAATTGGGGTTTTGAACTCGCCGAGATTCTTCGGCATTTTTTCCTTTAAACGATAGCCGTTTAAGCATTCTATAACCAGGGCGGGCTCATCGGTTTCCAACAGCGTATTGTAAAAACCGGCGGCCTTTGTCATATCGCGAGGTACCAGGACATACATTCCGCGCAATAGGTGAATCAAACCAGCCATTTGTGAGCCACTGTGCCAAATGCCTTCCAATCTGTGGCCACGGGTGCGGACAATCAACGGGGCTTTTTGGGTGCCGTTGGTTCGGTAACGAACGGTAACCAAATCGTCACTCATAATTTGAAGGGCATACAGTATGTAATCCAAATACTGAATTTCCGCGATGGGTCGCAAACCGCGCATCGCCATGCCGATTCCCTGGCCGAGAATGGTAGCTTCGCGAATACCGGCATCAGCTACACGTAGCTTGCCGTATTTTTCCTGCATGCCTTCCAGGCCTTGGTTTACATCACCAATTTCACCACTGTCCTCCCCAAAAATCAATACATCGGGATGCTTGCTGAAGATAGCGTCAAAGTTATCGCGAAGCACGACGCGGCCATCTACTTCCTCGGCATCGGTTGCGTAGGAGGGAAGCACCTCCTTTATGGTTTTGGCGTTCTCTTTGGCCTCACTGTAAAGATGGGCACTGTATTTGGGCTGGATTGTTTCGCAATAATTCTCAATCCAATCCTGAAGTTGTTTCTTTTCAGAAGAATTTTCCCCTACTACATAGCGCAGTGCTTTGCGCGCGGAAGCGAGGATATTTCTACGCAATGGCTCCTTTTCGGAAGCCAATTCATTCTTTATTTTTTCAATGAAATTTTTGTTTGGGCTGCTCTCGGCTAAGTTGCCCAACAATACCACGGCTTCCTGCTGCTCCTTTTTCTGGGGAGCCACAAAGGCTTCCCAGGATGCTTTTTTGCCGTCGCGTACTTTCTTTTTTATTTCCTTTTCTATTTCTGAAAGTTCCTCATCAGTAGCAATATCACTGGCAATCATCCATTCGCGCATTTTCAGGTTGCAGTCGAATTTTGCCTCCCACTCCAAACGGTCCTTGCTTTTGTAGCGTTCGTGCGAGCCACTGGTACTGTGGCCCTGGGGCTGGGTAAGTTGCTGTACGTGGATCAGGACGGGCACATGCTCCTCCCGGGCAATCTTAGAGGCACGGTTGTAAACTTCAATCAATTCTGGATAGTCCCAACCTTTCACGCGGATAATTTCATAACCATCCTCTTCCTCATTGCGTTGGAATCCTTTTAATATTTCTGAAATATTCTCTTTGGTGGTTTGGTATTTTGCGTGGACTGAAATTCCGTACTCATCGTCCCAAACGCTCATTACCATGGGTACTTGGAGCACGCCCGCGGCATTTATGGTTTCCCAAAACAGCCCTTCGCTGGTGCTGGCATTACCGATAGTTCCCCAAGCCACTTCGTTTCCGTTTATGGAGAAATTGGTTTTGTTTTCAATCCCTTTTACATTCCTGAAAATCTTTGAAGCTTGCGCCAAGCCCAATAATCTTGGCATCTGACCTGCCGTGGGCGAAATATCGGCACTACTGTTTTTTTGTTGGGTAAGATTTTTCCAACTGCCGTCTTCATTGAGGCTGTGGGTTGCAAAATGGCCTCCCATCTGCCTTCCCGCGCTCATAGGGTCCGCCTTTATATCGGTATGGGCATAAAGACCTGCGAAGAATTGCTCAATAGTTAATTTCCCGATGGCCATCATAAACGTTTGGTCGCGGTAGTAACCACTGCGCCAATCTCCATTTTGGAAGGCCTTGGCCCAAGCCAGTTGCGGTACTTCCTTGCCATCGCCAAAAATCCCAAACTTTGCCTTCCCTGTAAGTACTTCACGGCGGCCCAATAGACTACATTCACGGCTGGTAACAGCTATTTTATAATCGTTTATAACTGTTTCTTTGAAATCGTCAAAGGAAATTTCGCCGTTGGTCTTTGGGTCTGTCTGCATTTCAATGGGTTTTAGTTTTGCAAAAATAGCGAAATTGAGGGGGTTTCGCAACGCTTAGTTATCCACAGGCGGTTTTTGTAACAGAGCGGATTTGTGTTTCAATCTTTTTTTGAAGGAAGAGCGCTCACAATCAACAATCTAAGCAAAAGAATAAAAGGAAACCCGTGGAGCAAGACATCAAACCAGTCTGCTCCCTGCATGCCTTCGGCGCCGCCTGCAATCCATTTCAGTTTACCCCAAATGTGGGGTTCGGGCAAAAATGGTGCTAAGCCCAAGGTTAGGCAAAGGAGGATGACGATTCGCCAGTTATTTAATAGTTGCATTTTTTGATTTTATTTGAAATACCGGTTCTTAAAATTTCGGCCCTCTTTAATACCATCTTCGCGTAAAAAGTCCCAACAGGGTTTTTGGGCTCAAAGTAATTATAAACCTAACTTTTTCATCATAATGGGGCAGATTTGGTTCAAAACCCAAGTTTGAATAGATTGGGAAGTAAAGCTCAAAATAATCGGCCACCAGACTTACCCGCACCCCACTGTCAAAAACCGCATTTGTGCCGCGTTTTTTGTTGCTGACCAAACCTACATCGGCATAGGCATAGATCCATCTCCAGATGTTCGTGCTGGCATTTACGGTGGCCATCCAGCTGTTGGCATATGCCGGCTCCAACTGCGACTTAAAACCTCCTTCGGCTATGATGAGCTGCTGGCTAAAAAGCCCCGAATCTTCGCTTCTTCCGTAGTAATTATAATCGAAAAGATAATCGTTGGGACGGTCCAGGGCAAAGCTGAAGAAATCCTCATTTTCACGGGTATCGTTAAAGAGAAAAACCCCTGCAAAAAAGCGAAGGTTCAACTGGCGGTTGCTCAGAAAGAGCTTGCGGTATTCCAAATCAACCGATAGCTTGCTGAATTTTGAGGAAATTTCATAGTCGGCAACGCCCCTAAAATAATTGATAAGGTTGGGATTTGAATACACATATTGCATGTTGAAAACGCTGTAATTCGGCTCCTGGTTGGGATCGTTTGGGTTTTCGTCCCGATATACGTTTACGTTTCTGAGATTGATGTATTGTTTTTCGTTATTTCGCAAATCGTCGTTACGAAAGGCGAAGGTAATGTATGGCGTAAAGCGCTTATAGAAAAGTCCCCGATCGTAGGAATAATAATTTCCGGAAAAACCGTAGCGCATGGCGTAGAGATTGCCTTGGTCCATAGTCTGCGTATAGCTGATGGAGGCACTCCCCACAAGGGTTTTGGAACGAAACCCAAACTGCGGCTCCAGACTGTAATGCACGGCCTTGGGCAATACCGTTTTATTGTAAAGCCGCAATCCCGCCGAAATACCGTCATAGAGGTTATATTCAAAAATGGGCATGAAGAAAAACTGGGTGTAATTTGGGTCCTCCACATCCTGAAAAAGCCGGAACTGTAAGGGTTTATTCAGCAAACCTTTTACGGCCTTAAAGTTGTTTCTTCTGTTGTATTCGGGAATTTTTCCTTCGTAATTGAGCGCCAGTTTCCGGATGTTTTCCGCAGGAATGGTAACCGTAGTTATACTATCCACGGGCCTCGTCCAAGTTTTATAGACAACTTCCTCTTTGTTGAGGCCGTAAAGCGAAACGGGCAATTCGCTATTTCTGTTGTTCTTTATAAAGACCTTTAGCGAATCGCCTTGTTTTTCAACTTTCTTTATTTTGAAATCAATCGTGGTGCGGGTATCAGCAAAATCCTCAAAAAACCAATTTATGGGAAGTTCGGTGTTTCGGGAAAGCACTGTTTCAAAACTCGAGGATTTAATGGGCTTCAATCTATTTTCAGAATAAAACTCCTTAATACTTCGATTTACGACGCCGTCGCCCAAATAATCGTTCAAATACCGAAGCCCACTTGCGCCGTAGTAGCCGTTGGCAATATTCATATTGAATTTCAACAACGAATCCTTTGGCGTGGTCAGGGCCTGATGGATGTTGTTGCGCGCCATATTCAAATACAGTATTGGATACTGGTCGTTAAATTCCAGATCTGCCGCGTGCGCCCATCGGATTATCCACCAATTGCTAAGGTTCCCTATTATCTTCATTTTTGGGTAATAGGTATCCACATATTCCATCATCAGGTAAATCTGCAACGCATCCTGAAGCCAGTAATCATCCCGGGAATTCATAATGAGGGTATTGTCAATATAGTTTCGGGTAATGGTTTTTAGCTGCTCCATGTCGTACTCAAAACCATCGGGAAACGGACTGATAAACCGAGGCAATTGGTTGAGACCGTAAACGGGATTGGTTTTATAATCGGTTTCGCTAATGACCATTTTTTCAAAAGGATATGGGCCAAGCCGCTCATCCAGAAAATGAGCAATTCTATCAATCAACAAGGCCTGCACTGGCGGATTTACCTTGCTGTTCTGTATGTTTGTGATTACCTGCAGCTTATCTGTTTCAATAGTTTCAAAAGTGGGAATCTTTTCTAGGTAGATTGTTGCGCTCGTGCGCTCCTTTCCTGCAAGAGCAATGGATTTTGTGTTTTGGAAACTGGACTCGTCCAGCAAATCCAAATCTGAAGTGAGGGAGTAGTTCTTCGGAAAATGGAGGCTCACCGAAAATTCGGACGGTGTTAAATAAAGGTCATCAATATTTTTATTGCTGTAAACCTGCCATTGGCCATTGTAAACAGCGGGGGAAATATACCAATACCGAAGCTTGTAATTGCCGTTCTTATCTACCCCGTAGCGCGTAAATTTACTATCCGCAACTTTAACGGCATATTCCAGATTGAAAGTGTAGCTCTCTCCCGGCAGGATGGGCGTCTGCGTGATTATTTTCAATATATCCACTTCATCACCGCGTTGCCACTGTAATGGATTTTTGGCCGTACCATAAATTTTTTCAATGGTGGTCCTGCCACGATCTTCTTCTTTTTCAAAATGAAAGGAGCTGTCGTAATTTTCGGCAAAGCGCTTGCCCAACGGACTGGTTTTGGTGGAAAAACTATTGGCCCAGTCAAAAAGGTATAACTCCCTTAGCGTATCTACAGAAGTATTTTTATAGGTTATCTGTTGTTTTATTGCCAGTGTTTTTTTGCCCGGAAGGAGCGTCGCATCAATGTTTATAACATGCTGCGCGCCTGCCTGGGCTGGCAAACAGAAAAAAAGTAGGTATAGAATCCTTTTTGGCATCAAGGAGTTTTAAGAAATTTTAGGGTTTGGACGCCGGGGATGTTTGTTTTTAAATAATATATTCCATTGGCAAATTGGCTTATATCTATCGAAATATGCCCTGTATTTTCTGAAGTGAATTCTAAGAGTTTTTGCCCCAAAGTATTGTAAATTTCAAAAGAAACACTTTCCGAAACACTCGACGCCAGACGAATGTTCAATTCTGAGGAAGCCATTGTGTTTTCTAAAAGAATAGCCCTTTCAACCGCAAAATCCAGATTGTCCAAAACAATTTCCTTGTCCGTTTCCAGGTCCATCACAATGGGCAGATGATCGCTCATATTGTAAAGGTGCTCCCGCAATTCTTGGCTGAAATCTCCAGCGCAGTCGGGGCTGTTTATACTGTTGTCGTAGCAATTGCCATTGTTCCCAAAAGATTTATAGGTGTTTTCAATATATCTTAATTTGGGGTCGCCCAGCATATTTTCTGAAATGGTTATAAAATCAAACCTATCGTCCAGCCCGCCGCCGGCTCCCGCGCCAAAAGGACCTGAGCTTAAACGGGTGCTTTGCGAATGTATATCCTGAAAACTATCATTGTTATGCCACGACCCCGGACGATCAATAGGATCTACCATTACAATGGCGTTCGTGGGGTCCAATAATTCTTGGTATCCCGGCTCGCTCGAAGTATAAAAGTTGAAATCACCACTGAAAATTACGAAGGAATCGGGATCCAAGGTTTCCAGTCTGTCGGTAAACTGGTTTACCATATCCAGACGCAATGTTTGGTTCCCGCTACCTTGGCTGGATTTAAGATGGGTTACGAAAATCTCAATTAGCACTGGGTCTGTTTGTTGGTCGGCGGTGCTGAGTTTTAAGGTATAATGGTTTATATCGCGCACTTGTGTTGGGATAACTTCAGCAGCTTCAAGGGTGAACATTCCTTTTCTGTAAAACAGGATTTGTTGATGGTCTGGGTCGCCGGATTGGCTGGGCTGAAATGGAGCCCGTAAATAATTGACGCCTTCATCGTTGAGCGACGTATTCAAAATTAAATCGGCACCATATTCACTTTCCAGCTCGCAAACCATAAAGATATCGGGCTCGTAATCGTCGATTATCTCCATTAAAATCTGTTCGCGATTACTGGGCTGGGCAGAGGGAAACTCCAACAGGTTGTAAAACATGGTCTTTATGGTTCCCTGTGCATTTGCGCAAAGCGAAATTATAAAAAAGGCAACCGTAAGTATCGTTTTAAACATTCGGATGGTTTAAGAATTAGAAGTTCGGGCTTAAATTGTACTCGTTATAAAAATCGTTTAATATTTGAAGCACTTCGTCTTCCGAATCAACCAAATGTACCAAGTCCAAATCTTCCGCACTTACGTTGTTGTTAGCTTCCAAAAGCGTTGTTTTAATCCATTCAAAAAGGCCTCCCCAAAATTCGGTGCCTACAAGTATTAACGGAAACTTATCAATTTTATGGGTTTGGATAAGGGTCAAGGCCTCGAAAAATTCATCAAGCGTTCCAAAACCTCCAGGCATTACAACAAACCCCTGGGAGTATTTTACAAACATAACCTTTCTTACGAAGAAGTAGTCAAAATCGATACTTTTATCGCTGTCAATATAAGGGTTGTCGTGCTGCTCAAAGGGAAGGGTAATGTTTAACCCAACGGAAGTCCCTCCGGCCAAATGTGCTCCTTTGTTTCCAGCTTCCATGATTCCTGGTCCACCGCCGGTTATGACGCCGTAACCATTTTCAGTAATCTTTTTGGCAATGCTTTCTGCTAGTTTATAATATTTGTGGTCTGGTTTTGTGCGGGCAGAGCCAAAAATTGAAACACAGGGGCCTATTCGGCTCATTTTTTCATATCCACCCACAAATTCTCCCATAATCTTAAAAATGGCCCAGGAGTCGTTGGTTTTTACTTGATTCCAGTTTTTAGGTATTTGTTCGTCTCTCATTTATTTCAGTGTTCGATGTTATGAGTTAAGTGTTATGCGTTAAGCGTTATAAATTAAGTGTTACTCGTTCCTCGTCGTTCGTTGCTCGTCATTCGTTTCTCGTCCCTCACGAATGTAATTCTTTTTTAAGGAATCGGGCGGTATAACTCTTTTTGTCTTCGGCTACTTCTTCCGGGGTTCCCAGGGCCATAATTTTTCCGCCCTGCTTTCCGCCTTCGGGACCAATATCTATAATATAATCAACGGTTTTAATAACGTCCAGATTGTGTTCAATAATCAGTACCGTGTTTCCTTTGTCAACCAGTTTATTCAGCACTATCATCAAAACGCGAATGTCCTCAAAATGGAGCCCCGTTGTGGGTTCGTCCAAAATGTAAAAGGTGTTTCCCGTATCGCGTTTGGAGAGTTCGGTAGCCAGTTTAATTCTCTGTGCTTCCCCGCCCGAAAGCGTGGTGGATTGCTGACCTAACGTAATATAACCGAGACCAACATCTTTTATGGTTTTTATCTTTCGGTGGATTTTTGGAATGTTTTCAAAGAATCCATCCGCTTCATTAATCGTCATTTCCAAAACGTCATAAATGGATTTCCCTTTATAACGTATTTCCAAAGTTTCACGGTTAAAACGTTTGCCTTGACAGGTTTCGCATTCCACATAAACATCGGGAAGGAAATTCATTTCAATAACGCGCAGACCGGCGCCTTTGCAAGTTTCGCAGCGGCCGCCGGCAACGTTGAAACTAAAACGGCCCGGTTTATAGCCACGAATCATCGCTTCGGGAGTTTTGGCGAAAAGATTGCGTATTTCAGAAAAAACACCCGTATAAGTGGCTGGATTGCTTCGTGGCGTGCGGCCGATGGGCGATTGGTTTATATCGATTACTTTGTCAATATTTTCAAGCCCCTCAATTTTTTTGTAGGGCATCGGTTTTTTTACGCCATTAAAAAAATGTGCGTTGAGAATAGGGTAGAGGGTCTCGTTGATAAGCGTACTCTTTCCGCTGCCGGAAACGCCCGTTACACCAATCATTTTTCCCAAGGGAAATTCCACTGAAATATTTTTCAAGTTATTTCCCGAAGCACCTTTCAGCTTTAGCGTTTTGCCGTTTCCTTTTCGGCGTTTCTTCGGAATTTCAATTTCTTTATTTCCATTTAAATAATCTGCGGTAAGGGTATTGTGGTTTTTAATTTCCTCGGGAGTTCCTTCGGAAACAATCTCGCCACCGTGCCTTCCCGCTGCCGGGCCGATGTCAATCACATAATCGGCGCTTTCAATCATATCTTTGTCGTGCTCCACGACTATAACGGAATTGCCTATATCCTTCAATTGTTTCAAGGAAAAAATCAAGCGCTCATTATCGCGTTGGTGCAGGCCAATACTGGGCTCGTCCAAAATATAGAGCACGCCCACCAACTGCGAGCCAATCTGCGTTGCAAGTCGGATGCGTTGCGCCTCACCGCCCGAAAGTGATTTTGAGCTGCGGTCCAGAGCCAAATACGTCAACCCCACATCCACCAAAAACTGAAGCCTTGAGCGTACTTCCTTTATAATTTCCGAAGCGATTTTAAGCTGCGTTTCCGATAGGTTGTTTTCGAGGTCTGCAAACCATTCCGCCAATTCCACCACATCCATGTTAGCGAGTTCGGCAATGTTTTTATCGTTCACTTTAAAGTAAAGCGATTCCTTGCGAAGCCGTGTGCCGTTGCACTCCGGGCAGGGAATTTTGTCCATATATTCCTTTGCCCAGCGTTTTAGGGAAGTGGTTTCGTTTGCGTCGAAAGTATTTTGGATAAAAGTGGCAACCCCCTCAAAATCTATTTTATAACTTCGGGTGATGCCGAGTTCCTTTGAAGCAACTTCAAACTTTTCATTTCCGCCGAAAAAGATAACATTCTTGGCTTCTTGCGGAATACTTTCAAACGGATCGCTCAACTTAAATTTGAAGCGTTCCGCAATCAATTCGAGTTGCTTAAAAACCCAATTGTTCTTTTGTGGCCCGTGCGCGGCCAAGGCACCCTGCTTGATGGATAGTTTTGGATTCGGAACGAGCTTGTTCAAATTTACCTCGTAGAGTTTCCCCAACCCTTTGCAATTGGGGCACATCCCTTTTGGTGAATTGAAGGAAAAATTGTTCGGCTCGGGATTTGGGTATGAAATTCCCGAGGACGGGCACATCAGCGACCGGCTGAAATAGCGGGCTTCGTTTGTGTCGTTGTCCAAAACCATCAACACATCATCGCCGTGGTACATCGCGGTGTTTATGGTTTCGGAAAGCCGCTTGTTGTTATCGCTTTCGGCGGAAACCTTCAGTCGGTCGATAACTATTTCAATATCGTGGGTTTTGTAGCGGTCCACTTTCATACCCTTCACAATATCGCGCACCTCGCCGTCCACGCGCACTTTTAGGAAACCTTGTTTGGCAATCTGTTCAAAAAGTTCGCGGTAATGCCCCTTTCGTGACCGGACAACCGGAGCCAAAATGCTCACTTTTTTATCGGCGAAATCTTCAAGGATAAGCTGTTTTATCTGCTCATCACTATAGCTGACCATTTTTTGCCCTGTGTTGTAACTGTAAGCATCACTGGCGCGGGCGTAAAAAAGACGGAGGAAATCATAAATTTCAGTAATGGTGCCAACGGTAGAACGCGGACTTTTACTCGTGGTTTTTTGCTCAATGGCGATTACTGGGGAAAGGCCTTCAATTTTATCTACATCAGGGCGTTCCAAGCTGCCAAGAAATTGGCGTGCATATGCTGAAAAAGTTTCAATATAGCGACGTTGTCCTTCGGCATAAATGGTATCAAACGCCAAGGAGGATTTTCCGCTGCCGGAAAGCCCTGTGATTACTACTAATTTTTCTCTTGGAATGCGAACGTCAATGTTCTTTAAGTTGTGGACGCGGGCGCCCAAAACTTCAATAAAATCCTCATTTTTCAGCATAGCTGGCAAAGGTACTCAATAGATTGGAAAATAAAGAATGCATGGCAATGGCGCGGTGTTAATTTTTGGTAAAAAATGAAATGTTTTTTTAGCGGTTTACTTCCTTTGAAAGAAAAATATGAAATGTGACCGCAACGTAGAAGATGGTACTTATTACGATGGAATAACCCACAATAATAGCCAGTACCGAAAACCCGAGCATTAAATAGGTAAGCGGCAGTAGCACACCAAAAACCATTAACAAAAAAAACACGATGTATAGATAGTATATAAGTCGTGGGGTTTTTCTATTTATGTGGCTCTGAAATTGGGATAGTTTCGGAATGACATCCTTGGTCAAGTGCTCCCAGAGTTTCGAAAAGAAAATTTCATTAAAGGAGGAGTTTTCAAACTTGTCCTGGTCTATGGTATTGGCTAGCGTTAAAATTTTCTCCCTGTGGCGCTCGAAAACGGCTTCTAGATTTAATGATTCCTTATAATTTCCGAATTTATATCCAAACACATACCACAGGCCTGAGCCGCATTTGTGTTCAACCCATTTTTCAATGATATCGTTGTCATAAAAAATAGGATAGTTTATAGTTTCGGGAATGTGCTTGTCTTTCGGGTTGGTCATCAACAGCGATTTTAATTCCAAATAAAGGTTCTCCGTTTCACCGAAATGATGTGTTTCTTGAAGAAACTCGATGGCCAGCTTAGATTTTCCTTTGTAAAATTCCTTAACATCAAAATAAGTGAGATCCGCATAGTCCTTTTCCATATAATCCTTCAGCCCGGGAAGCCATATGTTTGAATTGAACAGGATTTCGGCGATAGTGCGGAAATTGTGCATTTTTTGGGTGGTCTTGCTTATTTTGTGGATGATTTTGGCTTTAAATAATTTCTGTCGCATTGCCGAAGCCGCTAGAAAAACCATCAAAATGGCGGATAAAAATCCACTGATGCCTATATAGATTGAAGTGAGTTTCTTAAGATTGTCTTCAAAACCAAGAGAATTGAGATATTTGTCATAGAGTAGAAATATAAGTCCCGCACAGATGGCCCCACTTATCGCAAAAGCGATAATAGAGTACCAATCCTTGAACGAAAGTTTATTTCCCATAGGCTATAACCGCCAATCTTTCGAAAGGCACTAAAGTGTCATTTTTACAGCAAGAATTTGATAACAGAAAGCTTATGTGAATAATTTCTGAAAGAGAGATAAAGAAAAGCGTATTATGGTTTCTAAAATTGATGAAATATCGTTTTCCCTAACGGCTTTGATCCAAATTCTTTAAAAAATCCTTGGTTAAATCCCTCAAATCTAAACCTTTTTATTTCCTACAAAAATTCCTTTCGATATAATGCAGAACATTTCGATTAAGCGTGCAGATTGGGTTTTTTAATAACCAACAGCCGTATCATCCCCACGACTGTCGGCACCTCCTTGAAGTTTGCCGTTCGGGAGTTTTAGGATGGCGTCCACCTTCCCAATGATGGGATCTGTTTCTGTGTTTTCGGGATAGCCTTTCTGTTTCAATGCTTCAATCAGATCTTTGGGAAATCGTTCAAATTCATACCTGATGGCATCGGGCAACCACTGGTGATGAAATCTGGGCGCATCCACGGCTTGTTGCATATCCATATTAAATTCATACACATTCAAGATTGTTTGTGCTACTGAGGTGATAATCGTTGCCCCGCCGGGAGTACCTACGACCATCCAGAGTTTGCCGTCCTTTTCTACTATGGTCGGCGTCATCGAGCTGAGCATTCTTTTTTGGGGCGCGATGGCATTTGCCTGTCCGCCAACCAGGCCATACACATTCGGTTCGCCCGGCTTTGCGCTGAAATCGTCCATTTCATTGTTTAAGAAGAAACCGAGTTCGTTGACGAATAGCAAGGAGCCAAAGGTTGAATTGAGTGTTGTGGTAACCGAAACCGCATTCCCAAAGGAATCAACGATTGAAAAGTGAGTGGTTTCAGGACTTTCGTACCCCATAATTACACCGGGCTTAATTTCTGCTGAAGAAGTTGCGGCATCGAAGGAAAAATTTTCCATTCTTCGGGAAAAATAGGCTTCGGAAAGCAAGGAATCGGTCGGGATATTCACAAAATCCGGGTCGCCCAAATAATAACTTCTGTCGGCGTAGGCGCGGCGTTCAGCTTCGGCCAAAACTTGGATGTATTTTTCTGAATTGTGGCCATATTCCGAAAGGGGAAAAGGTTCAACCATTTTTAAAATCTGCGCCAAACAGATGCCGCCGCTGGATGGTGGCGCCATGGAAATCACTTTTAAATCCTTATACTTAAAAACAATCGGTTCGCGCCATTGGCCCTCGTAAGCCTCCAAATCTTTTAGGGTTATTATGCCGCCTTTTTCTTTCAGGAAGGAAACGAGTTTTTGGCCCGTTTCGCCACCGTAAAACTCAGCTCGGCCATTTTTGGAGATACGTTCCAAAGTATAGGCCAGTGCTAAATTTTTCAACGTATCGCCAGCTTTTAGATTTTCTGTATAGAGAATTGTTTCGCCGTTTATTTCTTCAAAATAGGGAATATACATTTCCAATTCCTCTGCCTCCTTCTCAGTTATTATATATCCTTTTTTTGCCAGTTCAATCACGGGTTTTAAAATAACTTCCATCGGTAAACTTCCGAATTTTTCGTGGGCCGCAAACATGCCGGCAACCGTCCCGGGAACGGCCACCGACATTGCGCCAATGGAACTTTTGTTAGGAATAACGTTTCCATCCTTATCGAGGTACATATTTTTTGTGGCGGCCATCGGTGCTTTTTCCCGGTAATCCAACGAGCCTATTTCGCCGTATTGGGTTCTGTAAACCATAAAGCCGCCGCCGGCAAGATTGCCTGCGTTGGGGTAGGTTAGGGCCAAAGCCATATTTGTGGCAATCATGGCATCAAAGGCGTTGCCGCCCATTTTTAGGATTTCCGTGCCAATTTTTGAAGCCTCCGCCCGGGCCGAAACTACCATAGCACTGTCTGCTATTACCGCTTTCTTTGTCTCAACTCTGGGTTTTTCAACAACGGTTTGCGCTTCAGGTTTTTCTTTGCAGGCAAATATGAGAAGTATGATTAATAGGGGATAGATTTTCATAATTATTATTTTTCGAATTTAATTATTTGGGCGTAGAGACGCACGGCCGTGCGTCTCTACGGCCCAATCCAATTTCATAATTCTTTTAATTTTTGATGGGAAAAAGCAATCAATTCATCAAAAAAGGAAGTGAATTCGGCTTCAAATTCATTATAGTATTCTTCGAGTTCCGCCACGGCAAGGTTCATTTTTGAAACGCCCTTGGTGCGCACGTTCATCTGCGCCAAAATTTTGCTGATTCCCTCCACGGTGGCGTAGCTTAGCAGCCAGTTGTCGGCAATCATATACGGCATCATCCGTTGGATACGGGCGGGCAGCATGGTAAAATTTTTCCGAAGCAATTTATAAAAATCCGATACATATTCATCCAAAGGCACTTCGGAATATTTGCTCCAATTTTTCGCTAAAAAATGGTCGTAGAGAATATCCACGATTACCCCGCTGTAATGGCCGTAATTTTTGTGGAGCCGCGCCGTGCTCTGGTGTACCGTCGGGTGGGCATCGGTAAAACTGTCGATTGCACGGTGCAGCAATATACCTTTCGCGATGGCCGGCGGATATTTTAAATATCTTTTTCCCTTAATGCCGTCAGCAATAAAGTTGCCGATGATAACACTTTCGTCATTGCCGGAGAGATAGATGTGGGCCAAAAAATTCATTCAATAAATATATGTATTTTTGCGCTGTAAAAATTCAAAATGGATCTATTACCCAATTTGGATGCAGTATGTTGTTTTAGTGCCTAGACTTTAATGCATTTAAACTTCCCAGAAAACAGAAATTATTTTAACCCTTGCCCACGGCATGGGGCTCCAAATACTAAATACGATTTATACTTAAAAAGAACGAAATAAAATGACTTTAATAAAATCCATTTCCGGCATTCGCGGAACCATTGGCGGTACGCAAGGCGAAAATTTAACTCCCATTGATGCGGTAAAATATGCCGCGGCCTACGGAAGTTGGATAAAACAGCAGCGCAACAAAGAGAATTACAAAGTGGTCGTGGGTCGCGATGCGAGAATTTCAGGGGAAATGATCCAGCAATTGGTTATGAACACGCTAATTGGAATGGGCATCACGGTTATTGATTTAAACCTTTCCACAACGCCTACTGTCGAAATGGCCGTGGCGATGGAACACGCCGATGGCGGCATAATTTTAACGGCAAGCCACAATCCCAAACAGTGGAATGCCCTGAAATTGCTAAATAACAAAGGCGAATTTTTAAATGCCGAAGCCGGGCAACAAATCCTGGATATTGCCGAAAAGGGCGTTGTCGAGTTTTCCGAAGTTGACCATCTGGGTGAAATTCACAAGAACGATGCCTACATCGATTTACATATTGATGAAATATTGAACTTGCCCTTGGTGAAGGCCGAGGCCATAAAAGACTGCGATTTTAAAGTGGTGGTCGATGCGGTAAATTCTACGGGCGGAATTGCCGTGCCTTTGCTTTTGGAAGCATTGGGCGTGGAACCCGTGAAATTGCACTGCACACCAAATGGTCAGTTTCCGCACAATCCCGAACCTTTGAAGGAGCATTTGGGCGATTTGATGGAAAGTGTAATAGCGAATAACGCCGACTTCGGGATCGTGGTGGATCCCGATGTGGACCGACTTGCTTTTGTAGATGAAAAAGGTGAAATGTTTGGCGAGGAATATACGCTGGTTACCGTGGCCGATTATGTTTTGCAAAACACTCCCGGAAACACGGTGAGCAATATGTCATCATCACGTGCCCTGCGCGATGTTACCGAAAAACATGGCGGAACCTACTTTGCCAGCGCTGTGGGCGAGGTAAACGTGGTAGAAAAAATGAAGGAAACAAATGCAGTAATAGGAGGAGAGGGCAATGGTGGTATTATTTATCCAGAACTGCACTACGGTCGTGATAGTTTGGTTGGTATTGCTTTGTTTTTAAGCTTTTTAGCGGAAGAGAAAATTGCGGTGAGCGAACTTCGCAAAAAATACACCGCTTATTTTATGAGCAAAAGGAAGATTGAATTAACGCCACAATTGGATGTTGATGCAATTTTAAAGACAATGGAAGCAAAGTATGCCGCGGAAGAAATAAACACGATTGACGGCGTAAAAATAGATTTCCCCGACAACTGGGTACATCTTCGAAAATCGAATACGGAACCTATAATTCGGATTTATACCGAGGCAAAAAGCCAGGAAGAGGCGGATGCTTTGGCGGATAGGATTATTGGGGAAATAAAAGCGGTTGCGGGTATATAGCGAGAATTTAATTGCATATAAAAAAACGCTTTCTTCCGTATTATTAGGAGAAGGCGTTTTACTATTTAAGGTGTCCTTTTTGTATTGTATTCGCGATTGAACGCAGTATTTTATCAGTCGTAATGGAATCTACATTTCGCGATTAATATTTCTCCTTCTTTATATTGATAAATGAGCCGGTGTTCGCTATCAATTCGTCTTGACCAAAACCCGGCGTATTTATGTTTTAGCGGTTCGGGTTTTCCTATACCGTCAAAAGGATTGCGAGCGATGTTTTTCAGAAGTAAGTTTATTTTTCTCAGTTTTTTCTTATCTGTTCTTTGCCAATACAGATAATCCTCCCAAGATTCGTCAACAAATATGTACTTCATTTTAATTTTCGATCAAATCCTTCTCAAAATTCTTTCCCTCCCTTAATTTTTCGATAGCGGAATCCAATCTCAATTCATTTTTTCGGGAGGAGAGCTCATGGTTGGTAGCCATCAAGGAATTGTATTCCTGTAGCGACATCACTACAATTCCAGAATCTTTTCCGCGATTTATAATCAAGGTCTCAAAATTCTTCACAACGCTATCAAGATAGGTTTTAATGTTTTTTCTGAAGTCGGACACAGTCGTGATTTGCATGATATTGTATTTAATTTTGTACAAATATAGGTGCAAAATATAAATTTGGCAATTTTTATCAATTACTCCCGATGCGGAAAAAATAGGAGAGGGCTTTGGCAGATAGGATTATTGGGGAGATTAAGATTATTGCGAGAATATAAAAGATTTTTATTCTACTGGTGCCATTGGGTACTACGTATATTTACCTTTTTACAAATTTCCTTTTTAGTGTTTCCTTTTTATTATTTTCTATTGAAATGAAGTATATACCTGATTTTAAATTCCCAACTTTTATTTGAGATAGATTTTTTGTGTTATATAAAACCTGTCTTCCTTGGGAATCATAGATAATGATTTTTTGTATGGAAAGATTTTCATTGTATTTTAAATTGAGAATATCAGTAGCGGGATTAGGATAAATTGATAGGGATTGATTGTTAAATTCACTTATCGATAAGTATCTATTACTATATATTGCCTGGTCCCCATTAGAAGCTGTTATAATAAGGGTTCTGTCCTGTCCTGATTCGGTAATTACATAATGAAATGGATCGAAGGGTGGTTCATTCCAGAAGCTCATATATAAATCAGAGTACAGATTATTCTCTTCAATTGAGCAACCTCCTGCAAGCCAATTTATCCCTTCCGAGAAATTGAACTCAGTAGTTCCATTATATTCAATTATGCCATATCCGCCTGTACCATCACATACTCCTGTATAAAAATCATTAGGCTCAATAAAATCTGCGGGAACGTGATTTTGCTCACTATTAATTGGAGGAATATAACTCTGTCCATCCAAAATCAAATCATGTAAAATCCAAGTTTGCTCAAAAAGCCGCATATCTTGTGATAAACACGTCAAGCTTATTAAACTAATCCAAAGGAATATAAAATTTTTCATAGGTTGGTTGCTTGGTTTTATATAAAAATATTCAATAATATCAACAATTACTATTTTGGATTGTCGGTACTTATTTATTAATGTTTATTAAAGATATTAAAAATAAGTTGTTTTATATCAAATCTTATTGAACATTCCTCAGCTTCCACCGTTTATGCGACCATAAATAAAACTCAGGCTTTTCGCGAATCTGTGCTTCCAAGGCATCAAAAAACATTCGGGTTATCTGAAAATCTGGGTATTCCTTTGGATTGTCAACCAAAGGAATAAAAGTGGCAGTGTAATACCCGCGTTTCACTTTTTCAACCTTTAGATAAAGCACTGAAAAGTCGAGCTTTTTTGCCAGTTCCTCGGTCCCGGTGAACATTGGCACATCTATCCCCATAAAGGTATCGCGGTGTTTGAAAGCACCGAGTTTTGGGGTTTGGTCAGAGAGAATGTAGGTTAGCGTTTTGATGCCTTTTTTCCACTTTCGGAAAAGCACGCCCACAATTTTTTTATTGCTCACAATGATGCCTCCAAAGTGTTCCCGGGTTTTTTTAACCAATGCATCAAACTGTTTGTTGTCCAAAGGTTTGTAAACGGCGTGGGCTTGATGCTGCATCAATTTGTTGAGAATTCCGCTCCATTCCCAGTTGCCGTAATGGCCTGCCATTAGCAGGATGCTTCGGTCGTTTTGGTAATAATTGTCAAGGATTTCGGCATTGGTTACCACAAACCGTTTGCGGATTTCCTTTTCGGAAATGGTAAATGCCTTTATAGTTTCAAAAATGATGTCGCAAAGATGTTTAAAGAACTGCTGTGCGATATAGTCCCGCTCCTTTTGTGTTTTTTCGGGAAAAACGAGGACTAGATTATCCTTCACCACTTTTTTGCGATACCCAACAATATAATAGACCAAAAAATACAGCGCGGTGGATTTTAGGTATAAAATACGCATCGGCATAATGGAAAGTAGCCAAAGAATTGGATAAGCCAGGATATAAAGCAATCTTTGCATAGCGAATATTCGTGCAAAACTAATTAAATAAATGTTCAATCTTCAACGTTCAATATTGAATATTCAGGTTAGAATCACGAATCAACAATAACTTTTAATATTTAATTTTTCATTCCAAATGCAAAACCTACACATCGCAACCATTATAATCATTGCCGCCAACGTGATCATATCTATGAAAGGCTTCAATGATTTTGCCTTTTTTGAAAAGTACAAGTTCAACATTGCGGGAATACGCCGCGGCGAGCATATTAGAATGTTCAGCTCTGCTTTTTTGCACGCCGATTTTTCACATTTGCTGTTCAATATGCTTACGCTTTATTTCTTTGCACCGGTAGTTATTATGAGCGTTGGGGTTACTTATTTTGTGATAATCTATGTGGCGAGTTTGCTGATAGGTAATTTGCTTTCCTTTTATTTCCACAAAGATGAATACCACTACAGCGCAATAGGGGCAAGTGGTGCGGTGATGGGCGTGCTATATTCCGCTATTTTGTTTTTTCCCGATATGGGCCTTTATTTGTTTTTTATCCCTATCCCCATTCCGGCGTGGCTTTTTGGGATGGCATATTTGTTGTATTCTATCTACGGAATGAAAAAAAGATTGGGAAATATAGGCCACGATGCCCACATTGGTGGGGCTGTTGGCGGTTATGTGCTAACGCTTGTTTTTGCGCCCTATTTGTTCCAAACAAGTCTATGGATTGTTGTCTTATTGGCGATTCCTTTGATTCTTTTATTCGTTCTCCATAAATTGGGTAAAATATAGTTGGAAATCTTTTGATGAAACATCCGCAAATAACAAAAATCTAAAACCTAAAAAATCTATGAAAACTCTTAAAACACTTTTAATTTTAGCAATTACGACCACTACCGCAATGGCACAGAATACGTTACTGCCGCCCACTATCGATGTTACCGGGGAAGGTATCGTGCGCGTGGTACCCGATGAAGTAACCATAAACATTCGCGTTGAAAATACGGGAGAAAACACCAAGACGCTAAAAGAGCAAAACGATGCGACGATTAATGAAGTTTTAAAATTTCTAAAAAAAATGGACATTGCCGATAAGGATGTGCGTACGGAATATATGAACCTCAGCAAAAACTATGATTACAACAGTAAAACCTACACTTTTGCCGCCAATCAGTCCCTTTCGGTAAAATTGCACGATCTAAAAAAATACGAGGCGGTAATGAAGGGGCTTATAGATACGGGCATCAACAGAATTGATGGGATAAACTTTTCTTCCTCCAAAGAGGAATCGCTTAAGAGTGAGGCCCGTAAAAAGGCTGTTGAGAATGCCCAAATGAAGGCGAGGGAATACGCTTCAGTTTTGAACCAAAGTGTTGGAAAAGCAGTTTCAATAAGCGAATTCAATAATTCGGGAGATCCACGGCCAATGTACAAAACGGCTATGATGGATTCTTCTGCCGGTGGCGGCGAACAAACGATTGCTCTTGGCGAAATGGAAATTAAATCAACTGTAAACGTAAGCTTCCTTTTAAATTAAGCCCAGGTGGTTGAAAGTTGGAGTATTTTATACGTTTAAAACATTTCAAAAACGATAAATCATTAAACACAAAAAAACCTCGGTCGTTCAAAAGACCGAGGTTTTTTAATATTTTTCTACCGACTACCGTCAATACCGCAATTACTCTCCTGCAAACAAAGTAGCAATCTTGGCTTCCAGCGCCGCGCCGCGAAGGTTTTTATCTATTATAACCCCATTTTCGTTAAGAAGGAAGGTAGCGGGTATGGAACGCACGCTGTACTGCTGTGCAATAGGGTCCTGCCAAAACTGGAGGTTTGAAACGTGGTACCAATCCATTTGGTCATCCTTGATAGCTTGTAACCATTTGTCTTTTTGCTCTGCCTTGTCCAGGGATACGCTAATAATATTTAAGCCCTTATCGTGATATTTATTGTAAACCTTTACCACATTAGGATTTTCTATTCTACACGGTCTGCACCAGGAGGCCCAAAAGTCGATAATGGTGTATTTGCCCAACGCATCTTTTAGAGACATCATTTCACCCGTTGGGGTCGGGGCGCTGAAATTTGGAGCCAAACTTCCCACTTCAGCTTTTTTCATTGCCTCGAGATTTGTTTTAAGGTCCTGTACCATTTCAGTGGAGGCTACCTTGGCGTCCATTTTTTCAATATAGGCACTGGCTTCTGCGGGTGTAAGTTCTTTTCGCCCGGTCATTTCAGAAATTAGCATGGCCGCGAACAGGCTATTCAGATTATTGTTCAAAAATTCCTTTTTATATTCCGTTTCCTCTGCTACAATGTTCAAATTTTGGCTTTGTATTTCTGCAACGGTGGCCGTATCGTTCATTTCTCTGGCGGCGCGAAAACGCTCCATATTTTCCTGCTTTCTTTTGTTGAAGGCAGTCATTTTATTGACAAAATCACTGTAGGCCTCATTTTGTTTTCCCCCCATTACGCGAGAGGCTCTAATGCTATCTTTATAAATAGTAGCCTGCATATCCACGTTTTCCGGAAAGAACAGTACCGAACCCTGCACCTCATTCAGCCTTAAGAAATTCAGACTTGTATTTTCACTATTGGGATAAGTGGCCGAAAATTTTCCTTCATTAATAACGATCGTATCCAGCAATTTTGGCTGTTTGTTTTCCAAAGTGTAAACATACATTTCAGTGCCATCCTCAAAACCAATGGCATCACCTTCCAATTTATAGGAATTGGTATCTTTATTGCAGGATATTAATGGAATGGATAAAAGTAAAGCTAAAATCAGTCTCATAAATTTTGTATTTTTAGATTGGTGGCAAAAATAGCTGTTTATTCCCTCATTGTGTGAAATGAGCTATTATTTTATTATTTATTAACATATTTTCGGGGCATTAACCCGTACTTTTATCCTTTAAATATCGCTTTAGTATGAAGAAATTGAAAAGGGATTTTCCGTTGAAAGTTAAGATAGGTTTCAAAAAAGTTTTTGAGGCCTTTAAGGAGAATACACCCGAAACGGAAGTCGAAAAAAATCTCGCGGCCGAAATTCTTTCCGTGGAAGAAAATTTTCCCGAGCTCTCGCAGGGAATAAGCGATTTTGATTTGCTACCAAAATATAAGGAGCAGATAGACACCCTTTTGAACCCACTGTTCCATTCTGTATTGGGGAAGAACGAAATAAAGTTTGCGACCATTCCCTTTCAAGACTTCGCATTTAAAAGTACACAGCGGTATAAAAATTTAATAAAAGCGGCTGGTCCCGATTTTAAACTGGATATTATAAATTTTGATGACGATCAGTTCTACATCATGGGGTGCAGTATCATCCTGAGTGAATACTATGATAGAAAAGTAGATTTTAGACGCTCTTATTATTACAATATTCCCGACGAGCGCGGTATGGTCAAAAATTATAGATTGCTCTATAATGCCGATTTTGTGGAGATCCAAAAAACCGATAAGGCAAAGGATATTTCTGAAGAGGACATCAACGAACTTCTGGAAAGCTTTGACGACGTTTCGGTGTGGAAGGAAAAATTTCCACCGGAAAGTTGGATTTTCAACGGCTTCGTTATTGCTTCCTTAACCGATGTTACCTTGAATGTGTCCATTTCAGATTTTAAATCGAATCTTCTAAGGTTGGAAAAGAACGGGGGCTTCGAGAATACCGAATTCAGCCGTATTTTCCGTTCCATCTTCGACCTGAAGGATTTAATGATCGGCTTTACGGATTATAACGAGGAAACCGAATCTTTTGAAAGAACCCTATTTAAGGAGATTTCAAGTTTCATTCTCAACAATAAGAAATCGCAGTTAAGTAAAGATGCGCTTTGCAGTGCTTCCTACTATACGCTTTTTAAGCAGAAGGAGTTTTATTGCGTTACCGATGCGGAACGCTATCATAAAATGTATCCAGAGAATTTGCTTTATAAGAAAATGCTGGATCAAGGAATGCGAAGTGCCATCTTCGCCTCCATTGTACACAATGATAAAATTTTAGGGGTTTTGGAGCTGGTTTCGCCCAATGCGAACGATTTAAACACCATAAATGCCAATAAACTGCGCGACATCATGCCCTTCTTGGTGGACTCTGTTGTACGCTCCAAGGAAAACCTTGAAAACGAGCTGGAACTTATAATCCAAGAGGAATGTACTGCCATTCACAGTAGCGTGCACTGGAAATTCCGCAAAGAGGCGAAACGTTATCTCAATACCATAAATGAGGGCAACCCAACCTTTTTCAAGGAAATAGTTTTTGAGGACATCTACCCGTTATATGGGCAGACTGATATAAAAGGATCTTCCGAGGCGCGAAACGAGGCTACCAAGCAGGATCTCATTCTTCAACTGAGTTATATCGATGGGCTTTTGAAAAAACTTTCAAACCAGGCATCGCTGCCTATTTTTGAGCAGATGAAGTTTACCATTGCCACTTTTTCACAAGAAATTGAGGAAAATCTGCAAGTAGATACCGAGCGTAAGATTATGAATTTTATTGCTGCGGAAATAATTCCTTTGTTAAAACACATCCGTCAAAAAAACGATGTATTTAAGGAGTGGGTTGATGAATATTATAAATTGGTAGATGTAAATACGGGCTTTGTATATAAGTATCGAAAAGATTATGACGAATCGGTAATGCTTATCAATAAAAGATTGGCTGCCATTCTAGACCGAAAGCAGCAGGAAGCACAGAAAATGTATCCGCATTATTTCGAGCGCTTTAAGACTGATGGGGTAGAGCATAATCTCTATATAGGAGAGGCAATTACCAAAGAGCGCTCTTTCAATAAAATATATCTAAAAAATTTAAAACTGTGGCAACTGCAGGTAATGTGCGAGATGGAAAACAGTTTTTACCGATTTAAGGATTCCTTGCCCATTACCTTAAATGTGGCTTCCATGATCTTGGTTTTTAACGGTTCCCTATCGCTGCGGTTTCGTATGGATGAAAAGCGATTTGACGTTGATGGCACGTACAATGCGCGTTATGAAGTTGTAAAGAAACGTGTGGATAAAGCCAACATTAAAGGCACGGAAGACCGTATTACGGAACCCGGAAAAATAGCCATTATCTATTCCCAAAAAGAAGACGAGGAAGAGTATCTAAAGTACCTGCACTTTTTGCAATTCCAAAAAATGATAGATACCGAAATTGAGGTTCTGGAATTGGAGGATCTGCAAGGCGTTACAGGCCTCAAGGCATTGCGCGTTAAGGTTCTATACAGCAAAAGCAATGACAAGGTAAAGGAATACTATACCTACGAAGATCTTATTTCGCAAATTGAGGAATAATTAAAATTCCAAATAAAAGAAAACCGCAAAGGAAACCAAGGAGATAATTGTACCCGCCACAAAAATGGTATAGGTCAATCTCAGAATCCGGTATTTTCTATCCAGCACCTTTCCCAGGAAATATAAATCCTTGGTGAGTGATTTATAGACGTAATTTCTATCTTTAAGCAATTCCTCTATCGCCCATTCGTACTGTTCCAGTTCCATCTTGTGGAAATTTCCGAAGAAAGTGAGATTCACACTTCTGTTGGCAACGTCCTCTTTGGTAAACTCGCCTCGGGTTACGTTTGGTCGGGTAGCTATTACTGCCAAAATCATAGTTATGGCGCTAAACAATACAAAGATGGCGGTGGGAATAATCAAATAATTATTGTTATCCAATTTTGAGATGAGATTGGAAAGCACCAACGAAATGATAATAGCATTTACCGAAAGCATAATATTTGCTTTTGTATCGGCAATATCGCTTAATTTCATATGGTTTCTCAGGGCGGTTCTATAGAAGGTTTGGATACCGCGTTCGGGGCTATCGTTTTTATATTGGGCTTTTAACTTTGCCTTTACCCGCTCCTTTTGAATCTTCTCCTTGCGCTTTTTCCGCTGGCTTAACAGATCGGCTAGATTATCCTCTTTTACGGGCTGCCATTCCTTTAGGGCATATTCGGTATAAAACTGGTGGTCCTCCACCAAAACTTTTATGTTTTCATCCAGCCATTCGCGGGAAGTGTAATTATGTACTTTTTGAAATAGGTATTCCTGGCGCAGAAATTCGCTGGCCTCCTTAAAATAATCTTTTCCGAAGTGTGATGAGTCCGCATCGCGAATAGCTTTTTCAAGGTCTGATTGCGGGGTAGTGTCCTTAAATTTTGTGGCAAGGATACATTTTTCGACACCCTTAATAACATCTTCCTCTACATTGTGCTCCTCTAAAAATTTACGTGCAATCTTCGCACCTTCCTCTTCGTGATTTTCCCTTCCCACAATGTAGCCCGTATCGTGCAACAAAGCCGCCAAACGTAGTATTAAAGCATCTTTAACATCAAATTGGGAGTTTTCAATAATTTCATTTATACTTTTATAAACACGTTTTGAATGGGTATAATTGTGGTAAACGAAAGTACTTGGAAGCTTGTCCTTAAATAGTTGAAAGATAAAATTATCTGCAGCTTCAACAATATTGCTCATAGATTTATTTTAGGTATCCAAAGTAGTAAAAAATCAACGCACATAAATATATATGAATAAAATTAACATCTTTATAACTTTTGTTGCCACCGCGCTTTTTTCAGCTTGTGCAACCTACAATCCACAATTTAGAAACCCCAATTCCGAAGTTCCCAGAACGCTTTCCGAAAACAAACTCGATAAGACATTTTATCTTATAGGAAATGCCGGGAATTTAAAGGAGAAACCCTCAGAATCACTTCAAGCCTTAAAAAAATATCTCTCGGAAAATAATTCCGAAGACAGTTATGTACTGTTTTTGGGGAACAGTTTTTATCCATCGGGGATGCCGCCCAAGAATGAGGAGGCAAAGACAGAGGCAATCAAAAATATGCAGTTGCAAATCGACGCATTAAAAGGGTTTAAGGGCAAAGTAGTTGTGCTGCCCGGCAATCGCGACTGGCGAGGGGGCGTGGACGGCCTAGAACTGGAGGAAGATTATCTAAAGGCCCAGTTTAACGATGCTGATGTATTGCAGCCCAATAACGGTTGCCCTCTGGAAAGCATCGATATAAATGACAATGTGCATTTAATTGCTCTTGACACCCAATGGTTTTTGGAGGATTGGGACAATAATTCGAAGATGAACGATAAGTGCGATATAAAGACCCGTGAAAAATTGTTTATTGAAATAGAGGGAGAGCTAAAAAAGAACGCCACCAAAACCATTGTATTTGCCATGTACCATCCTATGATTTCCTATGGGGAGCACGGGGGTAAATATCCGGCAATCCACAAAGATTTTTTTAGCACATTTATTAAGCAGATAAAAATACAGGGGGCCATTTCCCCACAAGATCGTTACAACAAACGGTATAACGATTTAATGAGTCGATTGAAAGTGCTCACCAAGGATCTTGACCGTTTGGTATTCGTTTCAGGGCAGGACCAATCCTTACAATACAATGATGATGGCACTGTGAAGCAGATCGTGTCCGGTGCCGGTTCAGGCGCTACCGCCGCGGCGCTTGGGCAGTTTGGCCAATTTGTTTATGGGCACCCAGGTTTTGCAAAACTGGAAGTGGGAAAGAATGGTGCCTCGCAAGTTGAATTTTTTAAGGCCACCGAGGGCGGCTCTTATGAAACTGTATTTGAGACAGAGATATTTCCGGCCATAAAAACATATGACCTTTCCACCTTGCCTACCACCTTTCCAAAAACTGTGAAAGCGCAAGTTTATACAGATGAAATGGTTGATAAATCGGGATTCTATAAAGCCTTGTGGGGCGAGCATTACCGAGAACTTTACGGAACAGAGGTTACCGCAAAGACCGTTTTGTTGGATACACTTTATGGTGGCTTGAAAGTAATACGAGCTGGCGGAGGACACCAGACCCGATCCTTACGACTTGAAGATAAGGATGGAAGAACCTACAATATGCGCGCCCTGAAAAAAAGTGCCGTTCAATTTTTACAGACCGTAATAATTAAGGATAAGGAAATTGAAAACGATTTTTTAAACACTATTCCCGAAGATTTAATATTGGATTTTTATACGGCCGCCCATCCTTATGGGGCATTTACCATACCTAAATTGGCCGCGGCCGCAAATATCCTGCACACTAAGCCTAAGCTTTATTACCTGCCAAAACAGAAAGCACTGGGCAATTTCAATGCTGATTATGGCGATGAACTCTATATGATCGTGGAAAGACCTGATGAAACCTTTACCGGTCCTCTCTTTGATTACCCAGATGATATGGAAAGCACAGACGATCTTTTGGCGAAACTTCGCGAAGACGAAAAATACAAGTTAAATGAGACGGCCTATATCCGCGCGCGTGTTTTTGATATGCTGGTAGGCGATTGGGACCGTCATAATGACCAGTGGCGTTTTACCCAACACGATAATGATGATGGCACGGTAACCTTTGAACCTATCCCGAGGGACCGCGACCAGGTGTATTCCAAGTTTGATGGCGGCTTATTTGATTTGGCCCGGACGGTATTTAACACCTCCCGCCAATTTCAGGTATATGGGGAAGATTTAAAACATACCAAATGGTTTAACGCGGCCGGTATAAAACTGGACCACGCCCTGATTCAGAACCATGGAAAAGAGACGTGGCTGGAGCAGGCAAGAAATATTCAAAAAAATATTACGGATGAAGTTATCGAGAGCGCATTCAATGATCTGCCAAAGGAGGCACAGGACAAATATGCTGCGGAAATAAAACAAAATCTTAAAGGCAGGCGCGACAAAATAGTTGAGATTGCCGAAGATTATTACAATTATTTATCCAGACTGCAGACCGTGCTCGGTACCGATAAGGATGACCATTTTGAGATCACCCGACTGCCGGAAGGAAAAACAAATATAAAGGCCTACCGAATAAAGGACGGAAAGAAAGCCGATTTAATGGTAGATAGAACCTTTGATGCAAGTGAAACCAATTCCATCTGGATTTACGGGTTGGATGACGATGATGTTTTTGAGGTGAAGGGCAAGGGAGATAACCCTATACATTTACGCATAATTGGAGGCCAAAACAACGACACCTACAAAATAGCCAACGGCAGAAAGGTTAAGGTTTACGACCAAAAGAACAAAAAGAATACCGTGGAACAAAAAGGAGGTGCCACCTTTAGGTTTACCAATAATTATGATTTTAACACTTACGATTATAAAAAGCAGAAGCAATCCATCCATCTCTTTTTGCCTACATTAGGGTATAATCCAGATGATGGTATAAAAATAGGGCCTGCGTATGTGTTTACCTTTAACGGTTTCCAGCGCAATCCTTTCTCGCAGCAACATCGAATAGGTGCGGGCTATTACTTTGCCACCAATAGTTTTGATATAAATTACGAAGGTGAATTCGCAAATATCTTTGGCAGTTGGAATTTCCTGTTGGGCGGTTATTACAAGAATCCCAATTTTTCTGAAAACTATTTCGGTTTCGGAAATGAAACCCTTAACCCTCATTACGAGTTTGATTTTGAAAAGGATTATAACCGTGTTCGCATAGGAGGATATGGAGGATCTATTGGGGTGAAGAAAGTATCTCCTTTTGGCAGCACTTTCATCTTCAAAGCTCTTTTTGAGGGAATAGAAGTGGAGGGCACCGATGGTAGATATATCACCCAAGTAACACCCACCCCTGTGGCACTGGACGAAACCAAGTATTTCGTTTCTGCAGAGGGAACCTACCAATACGAAAGTTACGACAATAAAGTAAACCCAACCCGCGGGATGAACTTCAACCTGGTTGCGGGGGGAACCCAGAATATCGATGATAGCGACAGGATTTTTGGTTATGTAAAACCACAAATTGTTTTTTATAACGCCTTAACGCGAAATAGAAAACTGGTGCTAAAAACAGACGTTCGCGGTCAGTTTAATATAGGCAATAATTTTGAGTTTTATCAAGGCGCCCAATTGGGAAGTGATACTGGGCTCCGCGCTTATCGCGACGAAAGGTTCACCGGACGAACCGCCGCTGTAGCCGGGGCAGACCTGCGCTATAGTTTTAATAAATTCAAGACTGCTTTGTTGCCCATCCAGCTTGGCGTATTTGGAGGCTATGATGTGGGAAGGGTATGGGTGCCCAACGATACCTCAGATAAACTGCACAGCTCCTATGGCGGGGGACTGTGGGTAAACACTGCCGATTTATTGAGCGGTACGTTCAACCTCTTTGCGGGGGATGAAGGCTTGCGATTTACCTTTGGCTTGGCGTTTTCAATGTAAGTATATGATTTTTAAAAAGTTCTATTTATTATTTTTTGGAGTATTCCTCATTTCTTCTTGTGCTACCTATGCACCCCAGTTTAAGGACAAGGAAGCACAACCGGTATATCCTTCAGAAAAAAAAATAGAAAAGACTTTTTACCTGGTAGGCGATGCCGGTCTTTCCCCTATGGGCGGAATGAGCGATGCCCTGCACACCTTCAACAATTATTTAAAAACAGAGAAAACCACCGGGAACTATACCCTATACTTGGGTGATAATATTTACCCTTCCGGGATGGACCCCGAAGGCCATCCGGGCCGAAAGCGGTCAGAAAACATGATCGACGCCCAATATAAGGCTGTCAAGGATTATTCGGGCCACACTATTTTTATTCCCGGCAATCACGAATGGTACAATAATGGGGTAATTGGCGTCGCCCGGGAAGAGCAATATGTGGAATCGCTGTTTCCCGATCAGGACGCATTTAGGCCAAGCAGCGGCTGCCCTCTGGAAAGTGTAGAGGTAACCGGGAACATCCAGTTGATTATTATAGATACCCAATGGTTTTTGGAAGATTGGAACGCGAACCCCACGATAAACGCCAAATGCGATATAAAAACCCGTGAAAAGTTTTTTATTGAACTGGCTTTGGAATTGGAAAAAAACCAAAACAAGACCATCGTTTTTGCCATGCACCATCCTATGTTTACCAATGGTAATCACGGGGGATATTTCGCTATCCAGAAACACTTGTACCCACTTCAGAAAAGAATACCGATGCCTTTTTTATCCTCACTTGTAGTACAAGTACGATCGCAGGGAGGCGTTTCGGTGCAGGATAGATATAATGAGCTCTATAACAATTTGATGAACAAACTGCGGGAGCTCGTAAAAAACAACAAGCGACTTGTTTTTGTATCGGGTCACGACCATAACTTGCAATACATAGAAAATGACGGGCTAAAGCAGATTGTTTCCGGGGGAGGCGCAAAGAAATCATACGCCGCTCTGGGCAATGATGGATTTTTCAGTACGGGGATGCAGGGGTTTGCGGTATTGGATGTCTTTGAGGATGGTTCTTCGTGGGTACGGTATTTTGTAAAGGGCGAAAACTATCAGCCCAAAATGATTTTTCAAAAGGAGGTAGTTCCAGAGCCGGTAAAAACAGATATTTCAAAACTGCCCGAAATATTTCCGCAGCAATATACCGTGCCAATTTTTAAACAGGACAGCATTAACGAAGCCTTATTCTTTAAGACCGTTTGGGGCGCTAAATATAAAAATGCCTATTCCACACCCGTTACCGCACAGGTGGCGTCTCTAGACACGCTATACGGAGGCTTGCAGATTGTACAAGAAAATAAGGACACCAATTACAGCTCGTTATTATTGACCGATAGAAATGGCAATCAATACCGTATGCGGGCGATGGGCAAAAATGCTTTGCAGATATCGCGAAAGCTCATTTTTGAGGATAACGAGAACAAACCCTCGGACGCCCAAAAGGCAGATGTGCCTACGGTAAAGGGACAAAATACTAATTTTTACACCGCAACCCATCCGTATGCAATAATGGCGATCCCAGATATGGCCCGCGCCATAAATATTTTTTACACCACCCCACAATTGTATTACGTTCCAAAACAGAAAAGACTTGGGCGATACAATGAAAACTTTGGGGACGATCTGTATTTAATTTCAATAGAACCCTCTGAAAAGATTGAAGGGGAAGGGTTGTTCAAATATCCCGACGATGTGGAAACTACAGATGATATATTGATTAAACTGCGAAAGACTGGCGATGTACAGGTTGATGAGGAAAATTATATAAAATCCCGATTGTTTGATATGCTCATCGGCGATTGGGATCGGGAACCAAACCATTGGCAGTGGGCAGAATTCTACAACCGGTACAAAAAAAATGTGTATGTGCCCATTCCCAACAACCGCGACAATGCCTTTTCAAGCTTTGAGGGAAATATTTTTGATTATACCCGTTCCATCTTCAACGGATCCTTGCAGACCCACGTTTATGGTGATAAACTGAACGATTTGGAATGGTTCAATAAAGAAGGTGTGATTCTGGATCGGGCCTTATTGAAAAATTCGGGCAGGGCACAGTGGAAATATTTGGCAGAATCCATACAGGACAGTATTACCGATGCGGTAATCGAAAAAGCTTTTAACAGCATTCCACCAGAAGTTCAGGATGAAGCCCTTGAGGATATTAAGCAGAAATTAAAGGAACGAAAGAAGAATCTGGTTACCATAGCAGATAATTACTACAGCTATCTTTCCACATTGCAGACTATTGTAGGAACCGATTATGACGATCTGTTTGAGATAACAAGACTTCCGGACGGCAAGACGCAGGTGAGAAGCTTTACAACCATCAATGGAATAAAGTCAGATACCATAATTGATAGAACATTCTCAAAGAAGGATACCAAGGAAATCTGGATTTACGGCCTTGGGGGAAAAGACAGATTTGTGGTGGATGGAAAAGGGGATAATCTAATCTATCTTCGATTGATAGGGGGAAGAAACGAAGATATTTTTAGCCTGAAGGAGGGCAGAAGGGTAAAAGTTTACGATCACGAAAGTATGCCCAATACTGTGGAGGAAAAGAAGGGCGGCAGCTTACGCTTTACCGATGTGTACAATTTAAATACGTATGACTATAGAAAGCAAATAGACCGTTCGCAAACCTTGGTTTCAGCTATTGGATACAATCCTGATGACGGATTTAGGGCGGCCTTGCAGTATGCTTATAGGGTCGATAACTTTCAACGCAATCCATTTTCGCAAAAGCATATTGTTAATTTCGCCTATTTTACCGATATCAATAGTTTTGAGCTTTCGTATTCGGGAGAGTTTGCGAATATAAAGGACGATCTGAACCTCAGCTTTGGGGCAAGGCTTACCAGCCCAAATTACAGCATCAATTTTTTCGGCTTTGGAAATGACACCAAAAATTGGCAGGAGGAGAAAGGATATGACTTTAATAGGGTAGAAGTGCAACATATATCGGGGAATATCGGGTTGCTTCGGAATAGTAATTTTGGTAGTTTCTTCAAGTTACAGACTACTTTTGATGCCTATGAGGTAAGCAATAACCCAAGCAGCTTTATTTCCGAGGTAGATGCAAGAAACAAGGGCGAAACAAATTATTTCGGGACTGTGGAAGGGATATATAACTACCGCAGTTTCGACGATCCGCTGAATCCGACCATCGGGATGCTTTTTGATTTAAATCTTGGAGTTACCGATAATCTGGAGGATCTGGATGATGTTTTCGGATTTCTAAAAACCCGGCTCGGCTTTTATAACACCCTGATAAAAAACAGGAAGTTGGTGTTAAAAACCAATATTAGTTATCAGCTAAATATTGGGGACAGATACCAGTTTTACCAAGCCGCGAACTTGGGTGGCGACAATGGGTTGAGAGGTTATAGGGAGCAAAGATTTACAGGGAAATCATTTATGGTGGGCAGTGCAGATCTACGCTATAGCTTCCCACAATTTAAGATCGGTCTGTTGCCGTTTCAAATCGGAATATACGGAGGGGCCGATCTGGGGCGGGTTTGGTTACCGAATGAGGATTCAAACAAATGGCACAATTCCCGCGGGGGCGGGTTTTGGATAAACGGTTCCGGAGGGCTTAATGCCAATCTGAGCCTATTCAATTCCACGGAAGGAACACGGCTCAGTTTTGGGTTGGGGTTTGACTTTTAGATAAACTCAGAAAATTTTCAGCATAGGATAATAAAAAACTGGCAAGGGACATTGCGCCTCGCCAGTTTTTTAATTTTATATAGTTGGTAAATTAAGCCTCGGGATGGTTTTCATCCTTCTTCATGGACCAAGCATCCAGCATCCAGCTTATTTTTTCGATATGGCCAATAAAACCACCGATTAGGTCTATGGTTCCCTCATCTCCGGCTTCGTCAGCTTTCTCAACCACCTTGCGCATTTGCTTTAACAGTTTTCCGTGGTCATCCAAAAGAATTTTTACCATTTCAGTATCTTTGGTATCTTCAGAAGATTCCTTGATGTTGCTCATTTTTAAATAATCGGTAAAATTGCTGGTGGGTTGGTAACGGAGCGTTAAAATACGTTCAGCAATTTCATCTACCTTTAACTTTGCATCTTCATACATATCCTCAAACTTGATGTGAAGGTCAAAGAAGTTGTTCCCCACCACATTCCAGTGGAAATTTCGAAGTTTTTGATAGTATAGGTGATAATCTGCAAGCAGCACGTTCAGTTCTTTTGCGGTGGTTGCGGTTTTCTTTTTGTCTAGGTTTAAATAGCCCATAATAGTCTGTTTTTTAAGGTTTCCCCAAAGATAGCCAAAGGGTGGGGCAAAGCCAATTTAAAAAGAGTATTTAGCCTTTTTTTAACTTGTGCTTAAAATCCCATTCTTGGCACGCATTTTAGCAGAAAAATCATCTTTTTGGATTTGTAGGAAAAAAGGGCGCTTTTCTTACATTTTAATGACTTTGCTATGGCTTTGCTATGGCTTTGCTATGGCTTTGCCGTGGAGTATCGTGGAGTGACCTTATTTTGAGGGCTTTTTCTTTTTAGGATCGCCATCATTTGCCCGATTTGGGGGCTTTGGCAAATTTGTATCCTTCTCAATTTCATCCTTGTCCTTTTCAACTTCGCCATATTGGTTATGGTCGCGATTTTTTCCGAATCCGTCAACAGTGTTTCCCATGAGTATAGTTTTTTCTTAAAATTACAAAGATTTTGTTTTGCTGCCAAGGAATGAATGGAATTATAAAACCGTGCAAACTTTCCTTTAAATTCAAAATTGTACCTTTCCGGTCCTTAACAAAACTGACTATGAAAACTCTTTTGACAGTAGCAATACAGGCAGCCCTGAAAGCCGGAGCGGAGATCCTCAAGCTTTACGATACCAATTTTGCCGTGGAGCATAAAGATGATAATTCGCCCCTTACCCTGGCCGATAAAAATGCCAATGAGGTGATCAACGGTTTTCTAAAACCTACACAGATTCCTATTATAAGTGAAGAGAACAAACAACTGGACTACTCGGAAAGAAAGGGATGGGACCGTTGCTGGATTGTGGACCCGCTGGACGGCACCAAGGAATTTATAAAACGCAACGGAGAATTTACCGTAAACATTGCCTTGGTTGAAAACGGGAATCCGGTGCTAGGCGTAATTTACGTTCCCGTTTCAAAAGAGCTGTATTTTACTACTTCGGATGGAAATACTTCAAAAAAAATTACAGTTTCTTCGGAAGAGGATCCTGTTGATGAACTCTTCAGAAATGCTAAGGAAATAAGACCGCGTGAGACTCCTTCCGTCGTAAGGATTGTCGGCAGCCGCTCGCATTTGAATGAAGACACCAAGAATTTTATTGCTGAAATAGAAAAGCAAAACCAGGTAGCGATTGTTTCCAAGGGAAGTTCGTTGAAGTTTTGCTTAGTGGCCGAGGGCCTGGCGGATATTTATCCACGCTATGCGCCTACGATGGAGTGGGACACCGCCGCTGGCCACGCCATCTGTAAGGCCGTGGGCGTTTCGGTAATTGACCAAAGTACCGGAAAGCCCATGATATACAATAAACCCAACCTACTGAACAACTATTTTGTAGTACGTAAAAAATGAGGGACCCATCCCGAAAAAGACATATAGCCAAAACCATTACCTGGCGAATTGTAGGCACGGTGGACACAATTCTATTATCGTGGCTCATAACCGGGAACCATATGATGGGGGTAAAAATTGGATTGGCCGAGGTGGTTACCAAAATGGCCCTCTATTATTTTCACGAGCGGATCTGGTTTGGCATAAAACTTTCCAAAAACGGGATCATCCGAGAAAGCCGAAAGCGGCATATCCTTAAAACCTTTACGTGGCGGGGGGTAGGAACGTTGGATACCATGTTGCTATCGTGGATAATTACCGGAAATCCGTTGACCGGGCTCAAGATTGGTCTTTCTGAAATTTTAACGAAAATGATTTTATACTATCTTCACGAACGCGTTTGGTACCGCACAAACTATGGATTGCCGAACAGAAATTAAATTTTATGGAAGAAAATGTAATTCCGCACCACTTTAGCATAACACAACGCCAACGTAGCGATCTAAAAAAGCACGAACCGCTGTTGGTATGGTTTACCGGGCTTTCGGGCTCGGGGAAATCTACTATAGCCAATGCTTTGGAAAAGGCACTTTTTATAAGGGGCACGCATACCTATCTTTTGGACGGTGACAATGTGCGCAAGGGGTTGAACAGCAATCTCTCTTTTTCACCGGAAGACCGAAGCGAGAATATCCGCCGTATTGCTGAAGTAGCAAATTTGATGCTGGATGCAGGTTTGGTGGTGCTGGCATCATTCGTATCGCCCTATAGGGAAGATCGCGAAAACGTAAAACGGATTGTGGGCTATGAAAATTTTGTGGAGGTTTTTGTGAATACTCCCATTGAGGAATGCGAAAGAAGGGATGTAAAGGGGCTATACGCAAAGGCGCGGGCCGGGGAAATAGAGAATTTCACCGGGGTAAACGCACCCTACGAACCCCCGATGGCCCCGGATGTTGAGATTGATACCATGAAGGTTTCTGTGGGAGATGGGGTGGCGTTGATTGTAGAATTTATTGCTAAAAAGATGTAAAGGGGATTCGTTAATTCGGGATTCGTGATTTGTTAATTCGGGATTCGGGATTCGGGATTCGGTGATTAGGGATTTGTTTCTTCTGGATTCGTTATTTTGGGTGTTGGATTTATTTTGAATTAGAATGATAGGATTATTAAACGTAAGATTATGGCAGGAAACTTTGAAGAGCTGCATTGTTGGCAAGCTTGTTATAATTTGAGAAATTATTTGAAAATTAATGTTTTGGAGAAATTGCCAAAAAATGAAAAATTTGAACTTCACTCGCAAAATATTGCGTACAGCACGTTCATCAACCGCAAATATAGCTGAAGGATGGGGCAGGTATCATTATAAACAGAATATTAATTTTTTACGTTTTTCCAGAGGTTCAGTTGCGGAAATTCTTGACCATTGCATTGAGGCAAAAGACTGTAATTATATAAATTTGGAAACTTTAGATGAAATTCGTTTAAGAACTGAAAAATGTACAGTTAATTAACGATTATATAAGATACCTTCGGAGTAAAAGTGATGAAAAATAAACAGATTACTACGGTGCGTTAAAAAAATAACAAATCACAACCTGCCTGTAGTGCCTATGGCAGGCAGTTTCCGAATCATTGAATCACAAATTAACCAATCCCGAATCAACGAATCCCGAATCCCGAATTAACAAATTAACAAAAAAACCATGAGCAAGTATTATTTAAATTATTTGGACGAACTGGAAAGCGAGGCCATCTATATTTTACGCGAGGTGTGGGCGCAGTTTCAAAATCCCGTGATACTATTTTCAGGTGGAAAGGATTCCATTCTCGTTACGCATTTGGCGAAAAAGGCATTTTATCCTTCCAAAATTCCATTTCCGCTGCTTCACGTGGATACGGGTCATAATTTTCCCGAGACCATACAGTTTCGCGATGACCTAATAAAGGAACTGGGCGTGCAACTTATTGTGGGCTCGGTCCAGGAATCTATTGATACCGGAAGGGTTGCCGAGGAAAGGGGAAAAAACGCCACCCGAAATGCGCTTCAGATTACAACGCTTTTGGACGCCATAGAAAGCAACAAAATAGATTGCGCCATTGGCGGCGGAAGACGCGACGAGGAAAAGGCACGCGCCAAGGAACGCTTCTTTTCGCACCGTGACGATTTTGGACAATGGGACCCCAAAAACCAACGTCCGGAGCTTTGGAATTTACTGAACGGAAAACATTTTGAGGGCGAGCATTTCCGTGCATTCCCAATTAGCAATTGGACCGAAATGGATGTTTGGAATTACATCAAACGGGAAGATATAAAAATTCCTTCCCTGTATTTGGCACATGAACGCGACGTGATATGGCGAAACGGCTCGTGGATCCCGGTTTCCGAACATTTAAAACTTGAAGAAAACGAAAAAGTTGAAACCAAGAAAATCCGTTTTAGGACCTTGGGCGATATCACCATTACCGGTGGAATAGAATCTGATGCGGACACTTTGGAAAAAATTGTAGCAGAAGTTGCCGCAATGAAACAGACCGAACGCGGCAACCGCAGTGATGATAAGCGGAGTGAAACGGCTATGGAAGATAGGAAGCGGCAGGGATATTTTTGAGGAATCCGAATTTATCCTAATTTATCCGAATTTATGCGAATTAATCCGAATTTTAACGAATTTATCCGAATTTGGGGATGGAAACTACTAAGATATTATTTAAGGACGAAAGCTATAAAATTATTGGTGCTTGTATGCAGGTACACAATAATTTAGGTCCTGGTTTTTTGGAAGCTGTTTATGAAGAAGCGCTGGAAAAGGAGTTCCGTAATTTGAGCATCCCCTATAATAAGCAAGCTAAGCTAAATATTTTCTATAATGACGAAAAGTTGAGTAAAACCTATAGAGCAGATTTTATATGTTACGAAAAAATTATTGTAGAGATTAAGGCGGTAAGTATAGTTCCAATGGTTTTTTCCAAACAATTGAGAAATTACCTGAAAGCGACAAACCTTGAACTGGGAATACTCATCAATTTTGGAGAGTCATCCCTAACCTATAAAAGAATTTTAAATAAACCCAATCCGAACCCTTCGTAATAATTCGTATAAATTCGTGCAAATTCGGATAAATTAGTAATAACATGGAAATTGACAAAAACCAACTACTAAGGTTCACTACTGCCGGAAGTGTGGACGACGGCAAAAGCACGTTGATAGGAAGATTGCTTTACGACAGCAAGGCCATTTTTGAAGACCAACTGGAAGCAGTGGAAAATACGAGCCGTAAAAAAGGCCACGAAGGTGTTGATCTTGCTTTGTTCACTGACGGACTGCGCGATGAGCGGGAGCAGGGGATAACCATTGATGTGGCGTATCGTTATTTTACCACGCCGAAGCGAAAATTTATTATTGCAGATACGCCCGGCCATATTCAATATACCCGGAATATGGTTACGGGAGCATCTACTGCCAACGCGGCTTTGATATTGATTGATGCCCGCCACGGGGTGATTGAGCAAACAAAACGCCACGCCTTTATTGCTTCGCTGTTGCAGATACCGCATATTATTGTGTGTATCAATAAGATGGATTTGGTTGATTATTCGGAAGAAATTTATGAAAATATCATCCACCAATTTGAAGAATTTTCATCCAAATTATATGTGAAGGATATTCAATTTCTTCCCATTAGCGCTTTGGATGGCGATAATGTGGTAAACCGTTCCACGAACATGGATTGGTACCAAGGCGCCCCTTTATTATACACCTTAGAAACCATGCACATAAGCAGCGACATCAATAAGATTGACGCCCGTTTTCCCGTACAGACCGTTTTGCGACCACAACGGGATGGGTTTATAGATTACAGGGGGTACGCGGGCCGTGTGGCCAGTGGAATCTTTAGACCTGGTGATGATGTAGTTGTATTGCCTTCCGGCTTCCCTTCAAAAATAAAGAGTATAGATACCATGGACGGTACCTTGGAAGAGGTCTTCGCGCCGATGTCTGTTGCCATTACCCTCGAGGACGACATAGACATAAGCCGCGGCGATATGATCGTGAAGGAAAACAACCAGCCAAAACCGCTTCAGGAATTTGACGCCATGCTTTGCTGGTTCAATAATGCCCCGGCACGGCCACGGGCAAAATATACCATTGTGCACACTTCAAATGAGCAAAAGGCGATGATAACCAATGTGGTCTATAAAATTGACATAAACACCTACGCCCGCGAGGAAGACGATAAGGAGTTGAAGATGAACGACATTGCCCGAATCAGCATCCGCACTACACGGCCGTTGATGGTGGACGAGTATCGCGACAACCGCATAACGGGCAGTTTTGTGTTGATAGACGATGCTACGCATGAAACCGTTGCGGCGGGGATGATTGTTTAAATGTTGATTTTGGGATTAGGGATTCGGGATTCGGGATTCGGGATTCGGGATTCGGTGATTCGG
>TARA_R110000751_G_scaffold58738_1_pt1 | contig 150333 bp, 134 predicted proteins | sample TARA_R110000751 | Tara Oceans TARA_R110000751 (sample SAMEA4398001) | marine metagenome | biome: Polar Biome; feature: [MES] marine water layer (ENVO:01000295) within the mesopelagic zone...; material: water (ENVO:00002006), including particulate matter (ENVO:01000060) such... | reverse complement strand
ACCATGGGTTCCTCAGCCTGCCGATTTTTGACCCAACTTGCTAAATAGATTGTCTATAAAGCAAACTTCCAGCACCCTTTATTTTACACTTTAACCGTTTACCAAAGTCATTAAGAGGCTTACTTAACTTATTGGTTTTATTTAGGTTTAAATGTAATTTGCGCTTACAAATAGAATAAATTTTAAAGGATGAAAATACTTTATTCTACAGCGCAAAAAGGCTGGTGATTAAAAAATCACCAGCCTACGCCATTTCAGGCTAATAACCTGTCGTTAGACAGATTACTTAAGCTCAACTTCAGCGCCAGCTTCTTCAAGCGTCTTCTTAAGTTCTTCAGCTTCTGCTTTCGAAATGCCTTCTTTAATCGCTTTCGGTGCAGATTCAACTACTTCTTTAGCTTCTTTCAAGCCAAGACCAGTTGCGCTACGTACCGCTTTGATTACAGCAACTTTGTTCGCACCGAAAGATGTTAAAACAACATCAAATTCAGTTTGTTCAGCAGCAGCTTCGCCTGCAGCAGCAGGAGCAGCAGCAGCAACAGCAGCAGTAGCTGTTACACCGAATTTCTCTTCTGCAGCTTCGATAAGCTCAACAAGGTCCATTACTGGCATTTCAGCAATTGCGTTTAAAATATCTTCTTTGGTTAGAGCCATTTCTCTAAACTCCTGGGTTTAATGATTAAAATTTAAAATGTACAAAGGAACCAAATTATTTGGTTTCTTTGATCGCCGCCAATACACGCACAAACTTGGAAGGAATTTCGTTAACAGTTTGAACGAATTTCCCAACAGGTGCTTTGAAGGTTGCAAGCAATCTTGCAAGGGCTTCGTCGCGGGTAGGCAAGGATGCCACTGCGTCCAATTTATCAGGACCCAATAGACCATTACCAATAGAAAGGGCAGTAACGTTTAACTTGGCATTCGTTTTAGCAAAGTCTTTAAAAAGACGTGCTGCACCACCTGGTGCTTCAATCGAAAATCCGTAAATTAACGGACCAGTTAAGGCACTTTCCAAATCAGAGAACTTGCTATCGGCCAATGCACGTTTAGCAAGGGTATTTCTAACAACTTTTAGATATACGCCTTGCTCACGAGCTTTAACACGAAGTTCAGTTAGCTCTGATACTTCCATACCACGGTATTCAGCAACGGCAACGGATAGAGCTTGAGACGCAATGTCGCTAACTTCTGCGACGATCTCTTTTTTTGCTGCTAAGCCTAGTGCCACTGTGTTCACCTTCTTAAAGTCTGTAAGACATATTACTTATAATGTCTTACAGGATTCACAGATTGATAAAACGCTTAATATAGTTTGATCTACAATAAGTATTTTACCGCTCTACGGTGTTCGTTAATCCCAGAGAGTCTGAGTCGAAATCACCGTCTGCGCAGGCTATTTTTTTAAGTAAAACATCTAAGATTTTTCAATCTATATGTAACTGCTCTCTTACTTCAGTTACTGTTTTACGCCTGCGGTCTTGGACGGGAGCCATGTGTTAATGAAAACAATGACTCCAACCCATACTTTTCTAGAGAGAATAAATAGTTGAACAGTCAACTATTTACAAGCAGCCTTAGTAAAACTAAGGCAAAAATCAAGCTGTTACTAAGCTAGCTTGGTCGATGGTAATACCAGCGCCCATAGTTGTGCTTAAGCTAATTTTCTTAATATATATGCCTTTAGCCGATGAAGGCTTAGCTTTCTTAACCGCGTCAATCAAAGCAGCTAAGTTTTCTTCGATTTGATTGGCTTCAAACGCAATCTTACCGATGCTAGCATGGATAATACCATTCTTGTCGTTGCGGTAACGAACCTGACCAGCTTTAGCATTTTTAACTGCTGTGGCTACATCTGGTGTTACTGTGCCGGTTTTAGGGTTAGGCATTAAACCACGTGGGCCTAATATTTGACCTAACATACCAACAACACGCATAGCGTCTGGAGAGGCAACAACAACATCAAAGTTCATTTCGCCTTTCTTCACTAGCTCAGCAAGGTCTTCCATACCAACGATGTCGGCACCAGCAGCTTTAGCAGCTTCAGCGTTTGCACCTTGAGTAAACACGGCAACACGTACATCTTTACCAGTACCGTTAGGTAGCACAGTTGCACCACGTACGTTTTGGTCAGATTTACGTGCATCGATGCCAAGGTTTACAGCTACATCAACACTTTCAGCAAACTTTGCGCTAGCAAGTTCTTTCAACAAGCTTACCGCTTCATTGAATTCATATTCTTTCGTCGCTACAACTTTTTCACGTACAAGGCGAGCGCGTTTTGTTAATTTAGCCATTTCTTATCCCTCTACTACCAAGCCCATGCTGCGTGCAGAGCCAGCGATGGTACGGACAGCTGCGTCAAGATCAGCTGCAGTTAGGTCTGGTTCTTTTGCTTTAGCAATTTCTTCTAATTGCGCAAGCGTCACTTTACCCACTTTTTCAGTGTTAGGACGACCAGAACCACTCTTGATACCAGCGGCTTTCTTAAGCATATAAGAAGCAGGTGATGTCTTAGTAACGAAGGTAAAAGAACGATCTTCGTATACAGTAATTTCTACTGGAACCGGAGAACCTTTTTCCATGTCGCCTGTTTTAGCATTAAATGCCTTACAGAATTCCATGATATTAACGCCTTTTTGACCCAATGCTGGACCAACTGGCGGACTTGGGTTAGCAGCACCAGCCGCAACCTGTAACTTGATAATGCCTGTGACTTTTTTAGCCATGATAATACTCTCAATTTATGGGTCAAACGCCTAGCAAACACTGAGAATGCTCGCCTAATTGGCTTCCCGTTCAACAAAAAGGGCCGCGAATTATAGACTAATCCACGACCCTTCGCAACTATAATGTACGAACTTTATGCAATTTGTAGTTATTCTAAATTGTTGTCAAAAAAGTGCTCTTTGCGACTGTTTTAATGATTTGCAGTCGCTTGAAAAGGTTAGCCTTTTTCGACTTGACCGAACTCTAACTCAACTGGAGTCGAACGACCAAAGATAAGAACCGATACTTTTAAGCGGCTTTTTTCGTAATCAACTTCTTCAACAACGCCGTTGAAGTCAGCAAATGGACCGTCAGTAACACGCACCACTTCACCTGGTTCAAACAAGGTTTTCGGTTTCGGTTTATCTACGCCTTCCTCTAAACGATTTAGAATGGCATTTGCTTCTTTCTCAGTAATAGGTGCAGGTCGGTCAGAGGTACCACCGATGAAACCTAATACACGAGGAACACTTTTTACTAAGTGCCATGAGTCTTCGTTCATGTCCATTTGAACCAACACGTAACCAGGGAAAAATTTACGTTCGCTTTTACGCTGTTGGCCAGAACGCATTTCAATGACTTCTTCGGTAGGAACTAAAATCTCTCCGAAAGAATCTTCCATTTCGTGCATTTTAATGTATTCAAGAAGTGTTTTTTTTACGCGCCCTTCATACTGAGAGAACGCTTGGACGACGTACCACTTTTTGTCCGATTTTTCTGGAACTTCTACATTTTCTGGATGTTCTGACATGATTTAAATTCCTAAGCCGGTAATGAAAGAAACTAACTGCACGATGACGAGGTCAAGGCCCCACAGTAGTAATGACATGAAGGCTGTAGCAACTAAAACGATGATCGTAGTTTGGGTTGCTTCTTGGCGAGTTGGCCAAACAACTTTACGCACTTCTGTGCGAGCGTCTTTAGCGAACGTCAAAAAGCTGCTACCTTTTTCGGTTGAAGCGGCGATAAAACCCGCTATAACCACAGCTGCAACAACACCAAGGGCGCGATAAAGTACTGATATATCTCCATAGATGGAATTTGCTGCAACAGCACCACCTAATAAAACCACCACAACTAGCCATTTAACTAAGTCTAATGGGTTTGAACTATTTTCCGCTTTTTCGCTCATGCTATTACCTAATACTAACTTAATCGCGACGTTGAATAAGTGGCGCAAACGCCTTCTTATACACTTAGTTTAATGCCAAAGTGGCAGGGGTGGAGGGATGATCTCAGTTACCTCCTTGTAACTGCCCGCAAGCGGCGCTGACGCGGTTCAAATCGTTCCAGACGATTTGTCGAACCCGTGGGCGTTCTCATCCCCCCAACCTTCTACATTTGTACTATTTAGCCGCAGTAATACGCGACGATACTTTTACCTAATTTGGCAGGGGTGGAGGGATTCGAACCCCCAGCCATCGGTTTTGGAGACCGCTGTTCTACCAATTGGAACTACACCCCTAAAATACTGCTCTTAACAACCCGCAGGTACTGTTAAAATTGCTTACACCAACCTTGTGACGTCTTATATTTTTGTGGAAAAATTTAGAATCACTAATAAGGAGGGAGGCGTATTATACTTATTAGTCCGTGTTATACAAGATGCAAACCACGATAAAGCGCACTGTGTAAGCGAGCTTTATCTGCGAAGCTATTCAACACCGATAAAACCACCAGTTTGATGGGCCCATAATTTCGCATAAATACCCTGTTGAGCGAGCAACTCATTATGTGTTCCCGATTCCACTATCCGACCCTCATCCAACACCAATAGGCGATCCATTTTTGCAATAGTGGATAATCGGTGGGCGATGGCCAACACTGTTTTATCTTCCATGACTTTGTTCAGGCACTCTTGGATGGCCGCTTCTACTTCAGAATCTAACGCTGACGTGGCTTCGTCCAAAATGAGAATGGGTGCATCTTTGAGCATTACCCGTGCAATGGCGATGCGCTGGCGCTGGCCACCTGATAACTTGACGCCCCGCTCACCGACCTGAGCGTCATAGCCAGTTTGTCCATGCAGGTCTGACAAATTTTGAATGAAGTCATGGGACTCAGCCTGTCTTGCAGCGGCAAGCATTTCATCTTCACTGGCACCTAAACGGCCATAAAGAATATTGTCCCGTACCGAGCGATGCAATAAAGACGTGTCTTGAGTCACCATACTGATATGGGAACGTAGACTCTCTTGGGTTATCTCGCTGACATCTTGACCATCAATAAGAATCTTACCGCTTTGGATGTCAAAAAAACGTAACAACAAATTGACTAATGTCGACTTTCCTGCGCCTGACCGACCCACCAAACCGACTTTTTCCCCAGGTCTAATACTAATATTGAGATTTTTAAACACTTCTAGCTGCTTATTCTCGGGGCCTGGATAATTAAAACATACATCGGCGAACGTGATAGCTCCACCCCGAATTTCAAGCGGTTGGGCATCTTGTTTATCTTTAACCGTTGTGGGTTTAGACAAGGTATTAATACCGTCTTGCACTGTGCCAATATTTTCAAAAAGTGATGACACTTCCCACATTATCCACTGTGACATCCCGTTCAGGCGTAAACATAAGGTAATTGCAATCGCTATATCCCCAGGGGTAACAGCACTTTCTAGCCATAACATAATGGCCATCGCACTGATTGAGAATACCAACAAAGCGTTGCTGAACCACACACAAGTATTCAGCAAGGTAACCAAACGCATTTGCGGATGTACTGTTTGTAAAAAGCCATTCATACCTTCATAGGCATAATCTGCTTCACGGCTGGTATGAGAAAAAAGTTTTACGGTGGCGATGTTACTATAGCTATCAACAATTCTACCTGTCATCACACTACGGGCATCGGCCTGGCGCTGAGCTACCCGTTTCAGACGAGGTACAAAATAACGCAGTACCCCAATGTAGATGCACAACCAAAGGATCAAGGGCAGGCTTAATCGCCAGTCTATGCTAAACACCATGGCCACAATACTGAGAAAATAGACACTGATGTAAACCAATAAATTGAGTAACTGCATCACTGATTGACGCACAGACAAGGCGGTTTGCATAACTTTGGTGGCAATGCGTCCAGCGAACTCATTTTGGAAGAAACTGACACTTTGCCCAATCAAATAACGATGTGCTTGCCAACGAATACGCATGGGATAATTGCCCATGAGGGTTTGGTGATTGATCAAGGATTGCAGCGCCACACAACTAGGCAAAATCAGCAAAACCACCGCGGCCATCCAGATTAAACTCGAGCGTTCTTGAGTCAAGAATGTCTTTGGATCTTGGGAGCCCAGCCAATCGACTAATTGCCCGACAAAGCCGAACAGCGATACTTCTAACATAGCGATGACCGCCGCTAAAACGGATACGGCAAAAATCGCTGGCCACATGCCTTTTGAATAATAACGACAAAAGGCAACTAACCCTTCTGGTGGCTGCTCTGGGAGATCTTGGGGAAAGGGTTCTACTAATCGCTCAAAAAATGAAAACATTCTAACAACTTATTCGAAATAATTAACCTTCAAAGCCCAGCGCCTTAAGCGTCGACTCAATTTTCGCCTGATGACCTTCTTGCCATTGGTTCAATGTCATCCCTGCGTCTTTATCTGTTCGCGCTTTGCCCAGAAGATAGACTTCTTCGGCTTTGGCCTTCGGGATTACGGCGATGCCGTCCTCATCTGCCACCACTATGTCACCGGCACAAACCCGCACGCCGCCGCACATAATAGGTTGATTAAAAGGTAAAATTTGTTCTTTTTTAGCGGGCTTAGGCATAACACCACGAGCATAGACTGGAAACCGAAGGTCGCGCACTTCAGCCAGATCGCGTATGACACCGTCAATAACAAAACCCGCAATACCTCGCTGCTGGGCAATAGCACACACATTCCCCCCTGCACAGGCAAAGTCCGCGTCAGCCTCTACCACCAAAATATCACCGGGTGCGGCCCGGTAAATTGCCGCATGTAAACTCAAATGATCGCCCTTAGCGCACTTTACCGTAAACGCGGGTCCAGCTATACGCGGTATCTGAGGCCACAACTCTCGAATGCTGCTGTCTACAAATTGCTCACGTCCCAGCCCTTCTGAGTATTCACAGGGAGACACTTTTACAAAATCGGTCATTGTTAACATATTTCACCCTATAAATTTTTGTGCGAACAAGCCAAATCAAAAATATTGGCATTTTTACGACATTGATTGAAAGTAAATAAACATAAATTATTTCTACTGCAAATAGTATCGTGTTTACTCAATGCTGGCACCCGCTAATTACCTGAGAAAACATAGCCAGCATCACACCCATTTCTGCTTAAGGAAACATAATGCAACCTAAACCCAAACTGATTAATTTGATTGCGTGCGTGCGCTGTTATCACGCTAGCTTCACCCGTTCACGCCAAGACGCCCCTCACCGAGCCGCAAATAGCCTCACTATTGACTGCTCCCGATAGACCCACAGATGATGCAAAGCGCGATGATTCACGGCAACCACAAAAAATTATTGCCTTTACCGGGGTGGGTAAAGGTCAGCACGTTTTAGACTTTTTTGCCGGTGGCGGCTGGTACAGTGAGCTTTTTTCTAACGCCGTCGGCCCAGAAGGTAAAGTTTATGTGCAAAATGATGAGGTTATATGGCGATTTGCAGAAAAAGGCTTGAACGAGCGCGCAAAAGACGACCGTCTCACGAATATAATGCGCTTCGATAACATGCCAATCGTGGATATCAGGATCCCAGATGATAGCTTAGATCTGGTATTTACGGCTTTAAACTACCATGATTTATTTTTTACTCACAGCATGCAAGACGGCAAAAAAGTCGCCCTTCGCGACGATGTAGTCGATTATCAAGCAGCATTGAGCACCATTAAAAAAGCCATGAAAGCTGACGCCACTTTTATTATTATTGACCATGCCGCCCAAGCGGGCTCAGGTTATGAGGCCGCTAATACGCTGCACAGAATTGATCCGAATATTGTAAAATTCCACATGAACCAGGCCGGTTTCACCTTAATCGAAGAGGCGTTTTACCTGCGTAATCCAGCGGACGATTTGAGTAAGTTGGTATTCGACCCCGCTGTAAGGGGTAAAACGGATCGTTTTATCTATAAGTTTGTGAAGCAATAATCCATCGATTATGAAAAGCTCGGTATGTTACCTGCGGGCTTGACGCCCATGCTCAATTCATCTTTATTCACATTAAAAGGTTTCACTGACACAGCGCTTTCCTCATCTGACTTAACGCACACTCCTATATATCTTGGGGCGGTATTTAACACAATATGATACCGGTCAATTTTACACCCAAAATACCATGACAAACGACACAGGTTTTGTATACTCAAAGAGCGTATTAGCGCCAAGTCAAATAGAGAGGATGTTATGGCCCTTTATCATCGTACGAGCAACCGAGCACCATTGACACTTGATGTGAAAATTCGGCATATGGGCAAAGAGGTGGGAGATACCTACACCCGCAACATTAGCCCTTTTGGGGCATTTATCGCAATGCCAGAACCTGTGCTGAACACTGACGACTTTGTCGAAATGTATTTTATAGATGGAGAAAAAGCGGATACATATCTGTTGCAAAAAGGCTTAATTACCCACAGTAGTCAGGAAGGCATAGGTGTGCTATTTGCCTATGACTCGGCAGAATTCAGAGAGATGCTCCATAAACGCATGGCTAACATACATAAACCAAGGGTATTTTCCAGTTAACAAGCAAAGATGAATTAACAATGTTCAGTTAAATAACGCTGACGATAACGCGTATCTGTTTCTTCAACAACTGTTGAAAAAACAGATACTAATCTGGCAAAAAAGCTAAGCCACACATCAGGATAACACCAGAGGTTTAATTAAACTTTCTGACCTTAAATTTACGCCCTTTAATTTTACCTTCACCTAACTGACGCATAGCGCGCTTCACACTGCGTAATTTTACTGCAACGTAGGCGTGAAACTCAGTAATATGGATCTTACCAATATCATCTCCCGGAATTTCAGCTTCTTTAGTCAACGCGCCTAGAATATCCCCCGGTCTAAGTTTACTCTTTTTACCGCCATCAACGCATAAAGTGCTGTAGACAGGCTGAATAAGTCGGTTCGCATGAAAACGCATGGCTTGAATGCCCGTCCACTTAATTTTCGCTTGTTGATAATCTTCAATTGCATTGGCTCGGGCCATTTCATCTGGGGCCACTAACGTTAGTGCGACACCTTTGGCGTCTGCTCGCCCAGTGCGGCCAATACGGTGAATATGCACTTCCGGATCCGGTGTAATGTGGTAGCTAATCACCGCATTTACTTCTTTGATATCCAAGCCTCTAGATGCGACATCTGTCGCCACCAGCACAGACACACTCTTATTGGAAAAGCGCACCAATACCTGATTTCGTTCACGCTGCTCAAGATCACCGTGCAAAGCCAACACGGAAACGCCTAGAGATTGCAATTCATCCGCGACTTCCTGACAGGCGATCTTGGTATTACAAAATACAATGGCCGACTCTGGCTGATAATGACTCAGAAGCGCAGCAACTGCTTTGGTGCGATGAGTGTCTTCAACTTCAAAAAACAGTTGTTCTATCGTTTCCGTGTCGTGGGTCGATTCAACGGTGACTTCTAATGGGTTTTTCTGTACTTGACCACTAATTTTCGCAATTGACTCTGGATAGGTAGCGGAAAATAATAAGGTTTGACGATGCTGAGGTACGCTTTTAATAACCGCGTCCATTTCATCTTCAAAGCCCATGTCCAACATACGGTCAGCCTCATCTAGCACCAAAGTGTTTACTTCTGACAAATCCAATCGACGTTTGTAAAGATGATCCATGATCCGCCCTGGTGTACCCACAATGATATGCGCGCCATGTTCAAGGGAGCCAATCTGCGGCCCCATAGGCGTACCACCACATAAAGTTAGTACTTTAATGTTGTGAATACCCCGCCCTAAACGACGGATCTCTAAGGCCACTTGCTCAGCCAGTTCTCGTGTGGGGCACATAACCAACGCCTGCACACGAAAGCGTTTTACATCCAGATTATGCAATAGCGCTAAACCGAAGGCAGCCGTTTTACCACTACCGGTTTTTGCTTTTGCTACTACGTCACGCCCAGCTAATATCGCGGGTAACGTGCCGGCTTGAATTTCAGTCATTTGACTAAAACCCATGCTCTGTAAATTATCTAACAAGGCTGGCTCTAGCCCCAGGGAGGAAAATTCCTTACTCACAACACTCTCTCATTTATGTCATTAATCGTTATAGGCTCGAACCACGGTCGACGTCTATTGCTTTATCTAACGCATCCAACAGTCCGGCTCGGGCTTTTAACTTAGTTTGTCTATGGGCTTTCATATTTAATTTGGTCATCGCTTGCGCCGTAGCGGCAACGGTTTGCTCAAATGCTTCTGGTGTCACCGCCACATCCAAGAACCCAGCAGTTACAGCATCGTCCACCGACACCATTTCCGCCAAGATAACCGAGCGATTAAAAAACACTGGGGCCAAACGACCGCGTGCAAGCTCTAAACCAGCTTGGTGCATTGTCATACCAATCGCCACTTCGTTTAAACCAATTTTAAATGTACCTTGAATCCCAATACGATAATCCGACGCCAGCAGTACAAACGCACCTTTAGCGATCGCATGCCCAGTGCAAGCGGCAATGATAGGATACTCAAAGGCGAGCATTCTACGCGTCAACGTCGAACCTTTCTCAACTAATTTCATAGCGGCATCCATACTTTGTTGCATGACACTTAAATCGTAGCCAGCAGAGAACATACCAGGCTGTCCTTTAATGACTACCACGGCTTCATCGACCAATGCGCTATCTAGTGCGGCATTTAGCTGATCGATCATCTCATGGGAAAACGCATTCACTTTGCCGTTATTTAAGGTAATCGTGGCGACATTTTCTGCACAGTTATATTCCACTAGTTGAGTCATATTCGTTCCTTTCCGTTTTATTGTTGTAATGCCCTTTAGTGCATTCATTAATCACACTAGGGGGCACTTAGAAAACAGCTAACTCTGTTAGCTGAACGTGATATAGCTATTCACTTACATCCTTCAGAGCCATGTTTTTCTCGATAATGCGTTGTAAGATACCTGACTCACGCAGTGCCGCGATCGCCGCGTTCACTTGGGGCATTTTGTCGGACCACGCAAGGGAGAATGCCAACGGTATCTCATCAATGTTGCCCATCGTACCCACTTGATAAACGGCTTTAACGAAGTCATGATTACGCAACGTCCACCTTGCTCTAAACGTGTTGGTATAAATCAAATCACAACGCGCAAGTTGCAGCATGTCAAACAGGCGGGAGTGACGAGATACTCTTACCGGCGTTAATGACCCGTCCTGCAACCAAGCATCTAACTCTGGGTAGTTATAATTTTCACGAAGACACACACTTTTGCCTTTAACACGCGAAACAAGTGCTAGATTTTTGTTGGGTGCGCTGATTGCGTAGAACGCATGTTGATAAGTAAAAACTGGCTCGCTAAACACTAACGCCTCAGGGGTGTTTAACCATTTAGGCGCAAGGAAACCGGCATCAGCCTTATGCTCGATAATATCGTTTTCTATCTTGTTACGAGCGGTAGGTAAAAAATGCACCTTAATGTCCAATGACAACGCTAGTTGTTGCGCAATATCACTGAATAAACCACTAGACTGATGAGTATTATCATCAAAGGCGTAAAAGGGTTGTCCTTCTGCGTATATCACAGCCAGCACCAACTCTTGACCACTCGACTCAGCACGAGTGTCGAAGCTCAACAAGCAACATAAAATCAGGCTCACGATTGGGCTACGGATCACTGAGTTCTCTTTGCTGCAAAATAAAAACCTTAGTTGAATGCCTGAAGTATCGTTAGGTAACCAGTGTAATAAGATGTGAAAGTTAAGGCTATCACTTTAATGAATTGCAGCTAATCATTTGGTAATATAGGGAAGATAAATGTGCCGTTACCAGAGGTTTAGTACGCCGTTTTTGATGTGCAATTTGAACGGACCTTGTTCCTGCAATTTCAGCAACCAACTTTGTTGAATTTGGCTAAATTTGTCGCTTTTTAAAAAGCGCTGAGCGGCTGTATTAAAGATTGCTATATGTTTGGCATCGCTATTTTTTGACAGTGCAATATAGCTGGTTAACGTATCGTATTGATAAAGCAATTTAATGTGCGAGCAATCTGCACTCTGTTTAAAGCAAAAATAACGCAGTCCTGCGTCGGAAAAAAACATTGAGCCAAGCTTACCAGCCCGTAAATCAGATACGGCCGTGTCATAGTCATCGTATGGCATAACCTCATTGACATTTTCAGCCAATAATACTTTATGCCGAAAGTCACTTCCCAACACTCCTATTGGGACCACTGCGTTCACATCTGCAAAACTACGAATAGGTGTATCGTCAACAGGAACACCTAGTACACCATATACATTCGAGGTTAAAGGAAGTACCCAATGGAACTCCTTCTCTCGTTCTGGCGTGCGCGCTAGAGGGAAGACAAGCACATTGGGCTTGTCCTGCGCTTCTTGAATTAAGCGCTCCCAAGGTCCTGCTAATATTTCTTGCTGTATATCTGCTTCAGCCAAAATTCCTTGAACCAATTCGATTAAGTATCCTTCTAATTGCCCGCGTTCGTTACGCAAACTAAAAGGGGGTTCAAGCGCCGTTAACACCCAAAAATCTGGTTCATTGCTCATATGTCCAGCCGACACTCTGTAACTTATGGACAAACACAGAAAAATGCTGCCCCACAAAAAACAAAGTGTCTGCCAACGAAACATTTTACTTCAATGCCCAATTGACTGTTTGGCCGGCAAAAAAGGGTACGATGGGTTGGCCGTTTGGTAATACAATCGACTCAGGCACCTGCCAAGGATCCTTAATCAGAGTGACTTGCTTGGTATTGCGCGCCAAGCCATAAAAATCGGCACCGTGATGGCTAGCAAAACCTTCGAGTTTATCCAAGGCATTTAAATCTTCGAACACCTGAGCATATAACTCCAGCGCACTCCAAGCACTGTAACATCCAGCACAACCACAAGCGGATTCTTTAGCACGTTGTTCATGAGGCGCTGAGTCAGTCCCTAAAAAAAACTTACTCGATCCTGTCGCTACTGCCTGACGTAACGCCTGTTGATGGGTACTGCGCTTTAACACAGGTAAACAAAAATTATGTGGCTTTACTCCGCCCACCAGCAAATCATTGCGGTTTAACAACAAATGCTGGGGGGTAATGGTCGCCGCCACATTGACAGAGCAGCCATTCACAAAATCCACTGCATCACTGGTCGTGATGTGTTCCAGCACGACCTTTAATTGGGGAAACTGGTTAACAATTTTTATCAGATATTGTTCAATAAAGAGCTTCTCACGGTCAAAAATGTCTACGTGACTGTCCGTGACTTCACCGTGGATCAACAGCAACATGCCCTGCTCTGCCATTTCAGAAAAAATAGGAAATAAACTTTCAATCCCTTTTACAGCTGCATCTGAATTTGTTGTCGCCCCTGCTGGGTACAGTTTTGCGGCTACCACGCCTGATTTTTTCGCTAGGCGAATATCTTCCACTGATGTGGTATTTGTCAAATAAATAGTCATCAATGGCTCGAAGTCACTGCCCTGGGGGCGAGCTGCCAAGATTCTCTGGCGATAGGCACTGGCCATTTCTGCATTCACGACTGGAGGCACCAAGTTTGGCATAACCACGGCGCGCTTAAACGTCCGAGCAGTAGCTGGCACGGTTTCAGGCAACATGTCATTGTCGCGAAAATGAAGATGCCAATCGTCCGGTTGAGTCAAAGTGATTTGCTGCATGTTTTAGCCTTAAGTCGTATTGGTTGAGATCTCAGTTTGTCGCTATTATGCCGTAAATCCCCCGTAGATATAATAGCCAACCTATTCCTTTAGCAGTATGAATGGAAAAACTATATAACTCGGTCTTATGACTAACGCTCTGCAAAATTATTTGCAGCATTATTCTTTTATTCATTCGGAACCCGCTTATGACGGCTGCAATTTCCTTACTTAACCTTGTCCCACAAGAAAAGCAAAGCGCTATTCTTGTGGGCGTATTAGTCTTACTTGATAAAATGCTCGCCATACATCGCCTTGATCAGTTATATACAGAGCATAAATTGACAGGAATGGGTAAGGAAGAATTCGCTAGAACACTGCTCGGTGCGTTAAATATTAACATTGAGGGCGGTGATGAATTGCAACAAAACATTCCGCATCACGGTCCGTTAGTTATCGCGAGCAACCATCCTTTTGGCGGCATTGAAGGTGTCATTTTAGCTTATGTCATTGGCCAAATACGACCGGATATTAAAGTGTTAGCAAATCAAGGACTGCAGATTTTTCAAGAACTGAAAGACTATTTCATTTTCACTAACCCTTTGTCCGAAAGAGATCCACGCAACGGCCCATCCCTACGAGAAAGTTTACGCCATGTAAAACATGGAGGGGCGTTGTTGATTTTTCCAGCAGGGCGAGTGTCATATTATCAATCACAAAAGAAACGCATAAGTGAGCATCAGTGGAACCGGATTGTTGCGAATTTGGTAACGCGCACCCAAGCCCATTATTTAGCGGTTTTTGTCAGTGGCCAAAATAGTCCGTTATTCTACCGATTGGGCCGAATTTACTATCGATTACGTATGTTGATGTTACCCAGAGAATTACTTAATAAACGTGATAGCAATATTAATATTTCTGCGAGCTCCTGCATCCCCGCTAAAGCCTTTCGACCGAACACAAGTGACATTGAACAAACCGCATTACAGCGTGTACAAAGCTATGTGCAAGATCCACTTTGGCGCCATACTTGGCCATCCTCGAGCACGCTCTTATTGCAACCCTTAATCCCTAAGGTGCCGAGTGCTGAGATAAAAACAGAATTAGCAAATTTAGCTGCTGAGCAAAAGCTACTCAGTTATCGCAATTTAGACGTGTATTACGCCTACTACGAACAGATCCCGCAAACTGTCAGAGAAATAGCTAGATTACGTGAATTGGTATTCCGTGAACATGATGAGGGCAGCGGAAACGCATTAGATACCGACGATTTCGACAAAACCTACACCCATTTATTTATCGTGGAGCGCGATGAGGGCAATATCATCGGCGCTTATCGCATGGGCCAGTCTGACCGTCTGTTAAAAATGGGTAAGCAAGATCCTTTTTACCTCAGCGCGATGTTTCAATTTTCAGCGCAGTTTGTAAACCGTCAGGCACCTTGTTTGGAAATGGGCCGTTCGTTTTTAATTCCTGCCTATCAAAATAGCTTTCAAGGTTTGCTGTTATTGTGGCGAGGCATTGGTCGTTTTGTCTGTCAATTTCCCCAGTACCGTACACTGTATGGCACAGTATCTTTGAGTAAACTTTATGATCCTCGTAGTGTCAGCCTTATCCAGCACGCATTAGTTGAGCCCACACCTAATGCCAAAGCACACACTCCTTTCGACTTCCCTGTATCGGCTGAAATCGCTGATTTTGCTCGGCAGTATCCATTAGCCAATCACCTAACCAGTTTATTGGCTGGGATAGAAAGCGACGGTAAAGATATCCCTATCTTGCTTAAGCATTATCAAAAGTTAAGCGCAAAGTTTCATTGTTTAGGTATAGACAGTCATTTTAACCATACCCCAGGATTACTTCTCAGTGTTGAATTAGCTCAGGTACCGGAAAAGCTTGGTAAGTTATATTTAGGTGAAGGTTGGCAGACTTACAAGGCATACTCAAGAAATGATGGCATGCAGTAACGCCAGTTTGACGAAGGTGACATTAATTTGAGTAAAGCGTTACTCGCGTAACGCCGTATTACCCTAACTAACCAGATTGAAAATACGTTATGGCCAAACAGCTTAGTTGTTAGACCTTTTTAACAAATTCAGATTTAAGCTTCATGGCACCCACACCATCGATTTTACAATCAATATCGTGGTCTCCATCGACCAAACGGATATTTTTGACCTTAGTTCCCACTTTAACCACCAAAGATGAGCCTTTCACTTTCAAATCTTTAATGACGGTGACCGTATCGCCATCGGTTAGGGTATTACCATTTGAATCGCGAATAACAGGCGTATCGTCGTCAGTAGTATTTTGACCTTGCGCCCACTCATGCCCACATTCAGGGCAAATATACATATTACGATCTTCATAGGTGTATTCAGAATTACACTCTACACAATTTGGTAAACCACTCATGGTGCGTCCCTATATTAGCTAAAATGATGTGGAAATATTGTCTATAGAAAATCTATGTCAACGATTCCCCACAAAAGTGGCGTTATTATCCACATAAAGCCGACAAACGCCAAATTCACCTTTGCTATGCTTGGGCACGTTGGTAGGTAGCAGTGGCAGGCGCAACGCCAAACAGTGCATGTGTTGTTTGTCCTTGCAAAGAAACAATGATCGCTAACAACGAAAAATGATGAACAGCATGACTCGAAACGAATAATAACTCTCGTCCCAATGTTGAACTGACTTGATTGATATAAGTTGTCTCAACTGAAGTTTCGGCCAAAACATTCAGTGTATTTTGCATGTCCTGTTGATAGACCTCTACTAACCATGTCTCTATTTCATGCCATGCCTGCAAAGCCGCTGTGGCAGATTTCGCCACATCTGAATGGCGATGACGCAAATTGTAATCCACCTCGCCGCTTTCCATACCTTGTTTTAGTGCCAAGTAATGATCAATCACATGGCGCATATGTGCACCAGCACTGCTGGAAATCTGAGGTGTCATGACTTCTTGATAAGCATGATGAGAAATATGTTTTAAAAACGTCTTAGCTTGAGCGACCGTTTCTAAATGACTTTGTAATGCTTGGCTATCACAGCGCATAGGTTACCTGTTACTTCTAATTATCTATTATTAAAAGACCCATGTTAGGTGATGAACATTTCATATAAATATCACGCGCTTATTATGGATCTTCATTGATCGACGAATATTAACTTTTGAGTGTCAAACCCTGCAGCAGTTGCTTTGCTCAGTAAGGTTTGCAGAACCTCAGCCGGTAGTTGGGGTTGACGCGCCAAAATCCATAAGTAGTCGCGATTTGGTCCTGTGATCATCGCATACTCGTAACCATGAGTGTCTAACGAAAAGATCACATAACTCGCATAAAAGGGTCCAAAAAAGGATACTTTCAAGTGACCTATGCTTTCATCGGCAACGAAATAAGCTTTACCTTGGGCTTCATCCCACTCTTGTTTCTCTTGATTAAAACCTCTGTTAATCACATTAACGCCGCCGTCTTTTTGCATAGTGTATTGTGCTGTCACTTGCGCTAACCCTCTCTCGAAAGAATGATCCAGACGAGCAATTTCATACCACTGACCTAAGTAGCGATTCAACTCAAAATTAGCCACAGGTTTGATGCCCTCAGGCACAGACGTACAACCATTGAGAGAAAGCATAGCCAACAATAAGCCTAAACGGCGCATAGACTTTCGTAGTGCAATAGCCCTAATGAATTGAGACAGTTGAAACGGCATTTTTGCACTCCTTTTTAAATGAGAATGTTAGTTGGTGATAATAGAATGACACTTATACTGATTTAGTAAGCACTTCGGTTTCATTGGTAGCATAAAAATGTCCGTTAACCGCAACAAGATAATAAATATATTCACTTTCCGGCGATGCCATCTAGGCTGGTTAAGACCAGTATTCAACTAAGTTCTCACTGCGTGCACATTTGACAAAACTCGCACACAGGTTTAAATTTCAGTAATTACTGAAACTTCTATATGAAAAATAATTTATGCAAATGACCCCAATGATCGAATCATTTGTCATGCACTTTGGTGAGATGGGCAGTCGCTGGGGCTTCAATCGCACCGTAGGACAAATGTATGCCTTACTGGTTATCAGCGAAACTCCCTTAAGTGCCAACCAAATAGCGGAGGCCTTAAGTGTTTCTCGTGGCAATGTCAGCATGGGGTTAAAAGAACTGCAATCGTGGCAGTTGATTAAACAGCATCATGTGCCAGGCGATCGCAAAGAGTATTATCAAAGTGCGGGCACTATATGGGAAATGGCAAATAAAGTATTTGAAGAGCGGCGTAAGCGCGAAATGGATCCAACGCTCACTTTGCTGCGCGGTATTATGCTTGAGAGCCCAGAGAATCAAGAAGAAGTATATGCTCAGCAGCGCTTACAAGAGATCCATGATTTACTGGAAACCATCAGTAAGTGGACCAGTGAATTACAGCAAATGAATCCAGACACCCTAGGCACCTTGATGAAATTGGGCTCAGGAGTGGGAAAAGTGCTCGATATGAAGAACAAATTAATCAAATCGCCCAAAAAACATGAAAACAAAATCTAGTATAAAACAGCCCAGTCTTTTCAGTGCCGATGAAAATATTGGTAACACTTTGCCCAGCGCCAGTCCCGTAAATACGTATCCCCGCTAAGTAAAGTTTGTTACAGTCATCAATTGTTACTCATCGTATCCGTTTTGCTGACATAGCTAATATAGAGCTGAACGAACGGTTAACGTTATTTAAGGTAAAGTGTGAAATTCAAACTTATTGCTTACAGCATGCTATTTGTGATTGCTTTGCAATCATTAGCGGCTGTGGCAAAAGCCCAAGACTTTCACCAAATTGAACCTGAGCATTTAGCGCTTATCCATGAACATGCTTCAGATGAGCAAAACATATCGCTCCCCCCTTCCCTAAATGATGAGCAAGTGAGTACCCAAGACGATACCCATAATCCAGCGGATTGCCATCACTGCGGCCATTGCAATGGTTCACACGCCCATTGGGTTAGCGCCAGCGCCTCCCCCGTGAGTGATATTCATAACACAGTAAGTCAATACGCCTATCTGCATACCCTTGTTGATGGCCCAGCCAACCGACTTTTACGCCCACCTAAAGCTTAGTGCCATTTAAATTTCGTTAACCGGTCCGAGGTTTCATACCTTTGACTGATATTTTCATGTGCATTTTTTAGGACATTATTATGACTCTGGCGATACCTATCCGATTGCCCAAACTCGCATCATTTTTGGTTTTCAGCAAAAGTATGTGGGTGATTCTTTTCATGACAAATCACGCTTGGGCCCAAGACCCAAACTCAGTAATTGCGCCCTTGACTCCTCACTCCACTTCACCTGCGAGTATTTTGACCTTATCAGGCGCAATAAAGCGCACACTGGCAAACAACCCCCAACTAGCGACGTACACATTTCAACAACAAGCACTTGATGGCGAGCGCACGACTGCCCAGTTGGATCCCCAATCTAGTATTTCGATAGAAATTGAAAACGTATTAGGTACGGGGGAGCGCAGTGGCGTAAAAGGTGCAGAGCTTACACTGGCACTATCATCTGTACTCGAATTAGGTGGCAAGAAAGACGCCCGTAACGCACTTATTTCTCAGAAACGTCAGTTGCTAGCAGCACAAAAACAAGCTCAGTCGCTTGATTTATTGGCCGACGTTACGCGTCGCTACATAGATGCACTGAGCAGTGAACAGCGCGTTACCGTTTTAAAAGAAGCTGAAGCGCTTGCTCGTTATACCTTGCAAGCGGTTAAAAAACGGGTTGCCGCTGGCGCCACACCAGAAGTAGAGCAGTTCAGAGCACAATCGGCATTAGCAAAAGCACGCATGCGACTACTAAACGCTCAACGTCAACGAACCGCCAATCATTATGCTCTGAGCATATTGTGGGGAGAGACCACCCCCAGCTTCTCTACATTAACGGGGAATATATTTGCCTTAGGCTCAAGCCAAAACTTCGACAGCTTATACCGTCAAGCGGTAAACAATCCTGCTATTGAAGTCTTTTCAGCTCAGGAACGGCTTCAACAAGCACACTTGCGACTAGCTAAAACCCAAGCTCAATCGGATCTAACTTGGTCTGTTGGAGTACGCTACGACAATGCCAGTGACGATGGCGCTCTGGTTGCGGGTCTAAGCATGCCGCTCTTCGGCGCTGCACGCAGTCTAGGTGAATATCAATCTATACAGGCTAAACGTGCTCAACTCGATGCAGAAAAAAGCGCAGCCTTACTGACCCTGTCCAATCAGCTATATCAATTGGTACAAGCCAGAGAAAGCGCAGTTTTACGAGTAAACACGCTGAATAACGACATTATTCCACCACTCAATACTGCACTAAAACAAGTGCGTCAGGCATATGAGGAAGGGCGTTACAGTTACCTTGAGTGGGTCACTACTCGCCAAGAGCTTATTGATGCAAAAGCAGCAATGATATCTGCGGCACAAGACGCTCTCACCTTGGCTGCTGATATAGAACAGCTAACTGGTAACCCGCTTATTTCAAGCACGCCTTCATCTGCGTCTCATTAAGGAATTCCCCATGACATTATTATCTATTCTTCCCTTTAACATACAAAAAATGAGCAAGGTGTTAGTGCAAACACTGACGGTCACTCTATTCGTTACTTTTTTAAGCTCGGCATCTATGGCCGTGGCATCACCTGAACACGACCATGCCCCAGAACAACTAGTTGACGCTAAACAGGAAGACGAGCACGGTGACGAACATGCGCCCGTTAGCTTAATCCCTGACAATATTGCGACGCAAGCGGGCATAAAAGTAAGCCAAGTCAGTGGTGGATCAATCATCAATCGCCTTACCGTTTTTGGTAAACTAGCCTTAGCTCCCAGTGGTTTAAGTCATGTTAGGGCGCGGTTTTCTGGCGTGATCACCCAAGCTAATGCCACTGTTGGGCAAACCATCAAAGCCGGACAAGTATTGGCGGAAGTTGAATCTAACGAAAGCTTAAAACGCTACGCGATAAATGCACCTTTTTCAGGTGTGGTCATTGCGCGTCACGCGAATGTTGGTGAGTTATCAAATGGCCAAATACTTTTCTCGGTTGCCAATTATCGTAATGTATGGGCAGAGTTGCGCCTATTTTCAGAGCAAATCAATCTGGTGAAGGTAGGGCAAAACGTTGAGCTGTTGTTAAACGGCAATAGCATTAATTCAAAAATCGAGCACATCATGCCAGCGCCTGATGACAGCCCATATCTTATCGCCCGTGTATTAATCGATAACAGTTCAGGTCAATGGGCACCCGGTTTAGTCGTGAAAGCCAATATCACCACTTCGCGTAAAGACGTAGCCGTTCGTGTACCTAACAATGCGATTCAAACCTTAGATGGGGAAGACGTTGTATTTGTTAATCAGGACTCAAGCTATCAAGCGCGCGCAATCAAAGTCGGTATTAAAGACGCCCAATACAGCGAAATAATATCCGGATTACGCAGCCAGGAACGATTTGTGGTGGGTAACAGCTACCTCATAAAAGCAGATATAGAAAAGTCAGGAGCCGGTCATGCACACTAGTTTCTTTATCAGCCTCGACAACAAAAATCTCGCTTATCTAATACTCGCGCAAACGGTAATACAACAGGAGCTTAAGTTATGATTAACGCTATCTTACGCACCTCAATAGAAAGGCGCGGGATAATGATGGGGTTAGCCATGCTCATCATCGCCGCGGGTGTATGGAGCTATCAACATCTGCCGATAGATGCCGTACCTGACATCACAAATGTTCAGGTACAGATCAATACTGTGGCACCCGGTTATTCACCACTGGAAACAGAGCAACGCATCACTTATCCAGTGGAAACCGCCCTATCTGGACTGCCTAATTTATCTTATACCCGCTCGTTGTCGCGCTACGGATTATCCCAAGTCACTGTGGTTTTCGATGAAGGTAGCGATTTGTATTTCGCCCGCAATGTAATAAGTAATCGATTGAGCAGTATCAAAAGTAACCTCCCCCAGGGATTGGAGCCCGAGCTGGGCCCTATAGCCACGGGCCTAGGTGAAATCTTTATGTACACGGTAACCGCTGATAATGACGCACGCCAAATAGATGGCAGCGCATTTGATGCAATGGCCTTACGTGAAGTACAAGACTGGATCATCAAACCTCAGTTAGCCTTGGTCAAAGGTGTCACTGAAATCAATGCCATTGGCGGCTTTGTAAAGCAATACCACGTGTTGCCTGATCCGCAAAAAATGCTCACCTTTGGTGTGTCTTTTAGCGATTTACAGTCCGCATTGCAAAGTAACAATAACAATCGTGGTGCGGGTTATGTGGAACGTAACGGTCAGCAATTGTTGGTGCGCAGCGAAGGACAATTAGCCACAGTGGCGGAAATCGCTGAGTTGGTTATCAAGCACGTATCAAGTACACCAGTTAGGATCAGTGATGTAGCAGACGTGGCGATTGGCAAAGAGTTGCGCACCGGGGCCGCCACCAGAGATGGCAAAGAAACCGTGATCGGTACTGCTATGATGTTAGTCGGCGAGAACTCCCGAGACGTAGCACAAAGTCTCGCCGCTAAGTTAAAGGCAATACAACAAACCTTACCTGCTGGTGTTGACGTGGAAGCAGTTTACGATCGCACCACCCTTGTTGATAAAGCCATAGCAACCGTACAAAAAAACCTGTTAGAAGGGGCATTATTAGTCATAGTAGTGTTGTTTTTATTACTGGGTAATATTCGCGCCGCATTAATTACCGCTGCCGTGATCCCTCTTGCTATGCTCATGACCATCACCGGCATGCAGCGTATGGGTGTGTCAGCGAATTTAATGAGTTTAGGGGCACTGGATTTTGGCTTGATTGTTGATGGCGCGGTGATCATAGTGGAAAACGTCATTCGCCGTTTATCTCAAGTGAAACATGAACTGCCATTAAAAGAGCGTTTAACCCTAGTCTTTGAGGCTACCAACGAGGTTATACGTCCCAGCTTATTTGGGGTTATCATTATCACAGTTGTATACATTCCCCTTTTCTCCTTAACCGGGGTGGAAGGTAAAATGTTTCACCCAATGGCAGCGACGGTGATCATGGCATTACTCGGAGCCTTGTTTCTATCAGTGACCGTGGTTCCCGCAGCGATTGCATTGTTCATGAGTGGCAAAGTCAGCGAAAAAGAAAGCATTGTTATTTTGGCTGCCAAGCGCGCTTATTACCCTTTACTGTTAATCGTTATGAAGCTTCGCTGGTTGGTATTAAGTCTATGCTTGGTGTTGCTTGCTGGCAGCGCATGGTTAGCCACTACGCTCGGCTCGGAATTTATTCCCCAGTTGAACGAAGGGGATATTGCTTTGCATGCCATGCGTATTCCAGGCACTGGGATTGAACAAGCCGTCACCATGCAACGTCAACTGGAAACACGTATCAAACAGTTCCCTCAGGTTGATAAAGTGTTTGCCAAAATCGGCACCGCCGAAGTTGCAACAGACCCAATGCCACCCAATGTGGCAGATAACTTTGTGATATTAAAACCCCGCAGTGAATGGCCCAATCCGAATATGCCGCAAAAAGACTTAGTGGCTGAAATCGAAACAGCGGTTAAACAAATACCCGGTAATAACTACGAGTTTACTCAACCCATTCAAATGCGCTTCAATGAGCTTATCTCTGGGGTGCGGGCCGATCTGGGTATTAAGGTATTCGGCGATGACTTGGATCAACTTCTGCAAGTTGCCAATGATGTACTGGCCAGCATTTCAACCCTAGAAGGGGTAGCCGACGCAAGAGTTGAGCAAGTCACTGGTTTGCCTGTTTTCTCAATCGAACCTAAACGCGTCGCACTATCTCGCTACGGATTAACACTCAATGATCTGCAAGACAGTGTTGCCACAGCAGTAGGTGGAGCCGACAGCGGTATTATCTATCAAGGAGACAGACGCTTTTCCTTGGTGGTACGCTTACCAGAAGCGCTACGTAACGACTTAGAAAGTCTGATGGATTTGCCAATCTCGTTGCAAGATGGGAATTACGTCCCGCTTTCAGAAGTTGCTACGCTTAGCCAAACTGAGACCCCTAATCAAATTAGTCGTGAGAATGGCAAACGTCGTGTGGTTGTGACCGCTAACGTACGGGATGTCGATTTAGGCAGCTTTGTCACATTGGCTCAACAACGTATTAGTGAGCAGGTCACTATCCCACCCGGGTACTGGTTAGATTACGGCGGTACATTCGAGCAACTGGAATCCGCCAGTCAGCGTTTATCCATAGTGGTCCCTCTTACCTTGGCGGTCATTTTAGGGCTATTGGTGATGGCGTTTAGCTCGGTTAAGGATGCATTGATCATCTTTAGCGGCGTTCCTCTGGCACTGACTGGGGGGGTGATTGCCTTATGGATACGTGATATGCCCTTGTCAATTTCAGCGGGCGTAGGCTTTATCGCACTATCAGGCGTGGCCGTCCTCAACGGCTTAGTGATGCTGTCGTTTATTCGCCAGCGCTGGCACGAGAACCACGATTTGCTGACAGCCATCATTGAGGGCGCCATGACCCGCTTGCGTCCGGTGCTAATGACAGCGTTGGTCGCCAGTTTAGGCTTTGTGCCTATGGCTCTCAATGTAGGAACCGGTGCTGAAGTTCAACGACCGCTAGCAACAGTCGTGATAGGTGGGATCATTTCATCCACCATATTAACTCTGTTGGTGCTGCCAATTTTGTATCGCTTAGTGCATCAGCGCGAGGATAAAGCTCAACCTAGCACAGTACGAACAGATTAGATTATTTCGGTACTAATCGAATGATGTAGGGCCTGTTTTAATAGGCCCTACTATATTGGCAACATTATTTAAGCTATTTATTAACATTATTTTAGAAAATTAAGCCTTTCTTAAGCTTCCCTCTCTAGTCTGATCAATATTCTCTCATGATTGGACATTAGCATGCGCTACGTAGTCGCTGTCATTTTACTCTTTGTCAGCCCATTTTCATTTGCCAGTAATGGCAAACAAGCACCTGATTTCAACTTTTCCGTAGACGGACAAATGCAGCAATTAAGTCAATTAAAAGGTCACGTGGTATACGTCGATTTTTGGGCTTCATGGTGTAAACCTTGTCGGCAGTCGTTTCCTTGGTTAAACCAGATACAGACGCAGTACGCCAAACAAGGCCTGCTTGTGGTGGGGGTTAACCTTGATACAGAGTCGGAATTAGTCAGTGCATTTTTACACCAGGTTCCAGCACATTTTCCTATCACCTACGATCCTGACGGCAAAATAGCCCAGCAATATGAACTCGTTGGCATGCCCAGCAGTTATTTAATCGATAGGGACGGCACTATTCGCTTCAGCCATAAAGGTTTTTTCAGTGCCAAACAAGGTGCTTATGAACAGCAAATTATCGCCCTCTTACAAGAATCGGAGTAAACCCTATGCGTAATAGATCCACTAACTGCTTATTCGTCGCCATCATCATCATGGGCACTTTGACCTTAAATGGCTGCGCCAACATCGGGGTTAAGCCTTGGCAACGTGACTTGTTGGCTAAAGATGAAATGGCCCTTGATGCCCAAGGTATCGATTTAGGCTTAGACGATCATATCTATTTCAGTAAAGAAGCAACCAGTGGCGGACGTTCATTTGCCGGTGGAGGTTGTGGATGCAATTAAATAACACTAAAAACATTAGTATTTCATTAGCCGCGGCGGCCTGTGCTCTGTTAAATACCCCAGTTCAAGCTGAAGACGAAAGCCAAGCAGACGATTGGAAGTTCGACACTGCCATTTTATATTACGGCGAAACTGACCGAGTTCAGTTAGCGGAAGGCGTGCTCAACGCTAAAAAAGACTTTGGTGAGCAACATATTTTCAATGGCAAAATTGCCGTCGATACCCTCACAGGGGCATCGGCGTCGGGTGCTGTTGCTCAGCCTAGCGCGCAAACATTTACGCGCCCCTCGGGCAATGGTCAATATGCAATCTCCCCCGGGGAAACGCCGCTAGATGACACGTTCAAAGATACCCGTGTTCAACTAAGCGCCCAATGGACTCAGCCTTTATGGGAAAATGTAACCGGTAGTACAGGTGGGAATCTATCGAAAGAGTACGACTATTTTTCGCTAGGCGTAAACGGCTCGTTAGCCTGGGACTTTAACCAGAAAAATACCACTGTCTCTGGGGGATTAGCCTACCAATTCGATAGTATCGATCCTGTTGGCGAAGCGCCCGTTGGCCTATCGAGTATGGTCATCAATAGCGGGCAATTTTCCGATGACAGTGCATTTGAGCAGGCCTTTAACGCAACGCGTACCACAGATGACAAAGACAAAAGCACTGTGGATCTGCTGCTAGGAGTGACCCAGGTCATAAGCAGGCGCATGTTGATGCAGTTCAATTACAGCTACTCAGTCGCCGATGGCTACCTAACGGATCCGTATAAACTCTTGAGCGTGGTCAACAGTGAAGGAATGACGCAAGATATCCTACATGAGAACAGACCAGATAAACGCACCAAACAAAGCTTTTATTGGCAAACCAAGTATGCTTCTGACTACGGTATTGCGGATCTATCATACCGTTACGCCACAGATGATTGGGACATAGACTCGCATACACTAGATTCGAGATTCAGAGTTAAGCTTTCCGGCAATAGTTACTTACAACCGCATTTTCGTTACTACCAACAAAGTGCCGCAGATTTCTATCAGCCGTTTTTGATAGAGGGATCACTGCTGCCGTCAGTCGCTAGTGCTGATTATCGTTTAGGTGAAATGACCGCTTTCACAGTAGGATTGAAATATGGCCAAATACTAGACGATGGTCGCGAGTGGGCTGTCAGGGTTGAATATTATCAGCAGAGTCCAAAAAATTCTGCTTTTAACGAGCCCGGTGCCTTGCAAGACTTAGATCTATACCCGAGTGTTGACGCTGTCATTGCTCAGGTTAGCTATAGCTTTTAGGCCTAATATTTCAATATGAATTTGGCTCAGGGTATACTGATTTATCATCTGCGTGCGAACGCACGCTGCAATAGATGTGCAAACTAGATAGAGAACCCCTTGAGCCAAGTCCCCACCCTAACTGCCAAAAGTAATTATTTTCATGGTCACTTTTTTTCGATGGCTAGCCCCTGTGAGCTACTCATCGATACACAAGATCAATTACTTGCCAGTCAGTTACTTGAGCAAGTTTTCTTACAAACACAACGAATAGAGCAAAAATACAGTCGTTATGTTCTAGGCAATCTTGTTCATAAAATAAACAACAGTGATGAAAGATGGGTAGAAATAGATCAAGAAACCCACCGCTTGCTGGCTTTTGCGCAAACCTGTTTTGATCTCAGCAATGGCATGTTCGACTTAACGTCTGGTGTGCTACGTAAAATATGGAACTTTACCGGAAATGGTCAATTTCCATCTCCAGATGAGGTGACCGAAGCGTTAAAGTATATTGGCTGGCAGCACATCGAATTTACGCAGCAAAAAATTCGTTTACCTTATGGATTCGAGTTGGATTTTGGTGGAATTGGTAAGGAGTACGCTGTGGATGCTGCTGCAAAGCTGTGTACCCGACTGGCACCTAATATTTCAGTGCTCGTTAATTTTGGTGGCGACATTCAAGTCACCCAGCCAAGGCGCCATGACGCATATTGGCAAGTAGGTATTGAGAGCCCTCATGCTGAAAGATACAAAAATAGTAATGTCTTAGTTAAAATAGCATCTGGAGGGTTAGCCACAAGCGGCGACGCTAGGCGCTTTATTGTCCACAACGACATTCGTTATAGCCACATCTTAAATCCTAAAACAGGTTACCCAGTTACCGGCGCTCCCCGCTCGGTGACCGTGGCCACTGATTTTTGTATTCAATCAGGCATGTTAGCCACCATGGCCTTACTGCAAGGACGTGAAGGCGAGCAATTTTTGCAACATCAGCAACAAAAATATTGGTGCTATTGGTAGGCATTCGTACGTCGAACTGATAGCCCGTTTACCTAGATAAATTTCAATAACTCATTAAATTCACTACATATTTAATATAATAGTAACGGATTATTTTCACACTTGAGGTATCATTTACGCACTGATGTAAGTGTAGAGTTTAACCCGAGCTACGTTAATGACGTCCTACCTAATATTAATATTGGCATTTGTTTCGAATGCCCTATACGCCAACGTGTGCAGTCAGTTTGGATGTCCAACGGGAGCACCTGGCAGTAATGATGTGATAAAGCGCTCGATTTACACCTTGAGTAACAATCAAAACAGCAAATTTGCTGACTGGGCCGCGTATGTGGTTTCACCGCTCACAATTGACGGACCAAGTCGTTCTCGAAGCTGGCGCTCAGATCCCGAAATTGCCAAACAGTACACGTTAGAAACGGCTGATTATAAAGATGCCAATGCTCTTATTCGTACCGATCGAGGGCATCAAGTGCCTCTAGCAAGCGTTAGTAATACTGATGACTGGCGCACGACTAACTATCTTTCCAATATTACACCGCAAAGCTCAAATCTAAACCAAGGTCCATGGGTCAGATTAGAAACGGCAGTGCGAGATTTGGCACGAAAGGGGAATACTGTTTATGTGGTAACAGGGCCTTTATATGAAAGCTTTTTTGCCATGTTACCAGGCGCGGATGAACCCCATATCATCCCCTCTGGCTATTTCAAAATAGTCGCGACTATTAGTCATTTTGGTTTTATTAAGGCGTCAGCCTATGTGATGGAACAAAACAGCGCCCGCGCCGATAATTACTGTACCAAAGAAGTCACGATAGACAACATAGAAAGTCGCAGTGGGTTGAATATATTTCCCATGCTGACAAGAAGTAAGGAGTATGTACTAGAAAGCCGTTTAGGAGGCTTAAGCCTAAGCTTAGGGTGTTAACTCAAATGCCAGACACATAGCAAGCTGAGGTTTTAGGTGAATGTGGGACAGCCTAAAAAACAAACTAGTCTGAGCTTATTCGTTTTCGTTAAACCGGCCGACAATCAGCTCTTCTACGGCGTCCATAGCAAGCTGAGCGTCATTACCTTCTGATATCACTTGTATTTCTTTACCCTGGCAGCTTTCCAGCATCAATAAGCCCAAGACACTGCTGGCTGACGCGCTTTTATCACCCTGCACTATGGTAACCTCAGCGTCGAACTGGTTGGCCAATTTGACCAGTTGTGTGGCGGCTCTTGCATGTAAACCCAGCTTATTAACAATCAGTAAGGTTTTCTCCAAGCGTTCACTCATCGGTTTAGCTCGCGATGACGGATTTGCACATCTGGGTGTGATGTACTGAACGTTTTTGCTAGCATTTCAACCACATATACTGAGCGATGTTGCCCGCCAGTACAGCCGATAGCAATCGTCACATAACTGCGGTTATTACGCTCTAAATGTGGTAACCAAGTAGAAATCAAATTCTGAATTTGCCAGATAAATTTTGTGACTATGGGTTGAGCGCCAAGAAATATCTCCACTGGGGAATCAAGTCCGGTTAAATGCTTCAAATCGGGCTCCCAATGAGGATTTGGCAAAAAGCGTGCATCAAATACATAATCCGCATCTTTGGGGATGCCGTGTTTAAAACCAAAACTTTCAAACACCAATACCAAACGAGAACTCTTTTTACCAAGAATACGTTCGCGCACTAATTCAGCCAGTTGGTGGACTGATAATCTATCTGTGTCCAAGTACAAATCAGCGCGCTCAGCGATGGGTGCCAGCAATTGGCTTTCAGCTTGGATAGCACCTGACAGTGATTTGTTTTGTTTGGACAAGGGGTGTAAACGACGTGTCTCGCTAAAACGCTTGATGAGTACATCGTCACTGGCGTCCAAGTATAAGATCGTCATTTCCCAAGTGGAGGGTAAATAATCTAGTATCTCGACTAACTCATTGGGATCTTTGGGTAAATTTCGTACATCAATACTAACTGCTACCTGATCATATTCATCAACCACCGTATGGGTAAGGGTGGGCAACAAATTAACCGGTATATTATCAACACAATAGTAGCCTAAATCTTCCAGTGACCTCAATACAACGGACTTCCCTGAGCCTGAACGCCCACTAATGATAATAAGTTTCATATCAACTGAGTACCTGAAATAGTTCTTGATCGGTTGTGGCACTGCGCAAGTCTTTCAGCACATCTTTATCACTGAATCTTTTAGCAATCGCAGACAGTGTTTGTAAATGCTCTTTAGCTTTTTCTTCTGGCACTAATATGGCAAAAAAGATATCTACCGGCATATTATCAATAGCATCATACTGAACGGGGGGTTGACAAGTAACCAACACGGCTAACGTGGATTCAAGCCCCTTAATGCGGCCATGGGGCAAAGCTATACCGCCACCGATACCAGTACAACCCATTTTCTCTCTGCCACTTAGGCTGGCTAAAATAGTCGCCTGATCGACCTCAACAAGGTGCTGAGAGGCCACCTGACTAATGAGCTCTAAGATGCGCTTTTTACTGGAGCCCTGAACTGCGCACAATACGCAGTCAGGGTGAAGAATACTTGAAATTTCCATTATTTACCTGATGGGTTAATGGCGTTTAGCTTTCTCTTTATGCTTAATGACTTGCCGATCGAGTTTATCGATTAACCCGTCAATCGCAGCATACATATCGTTGTGTTCCATGGTGGCAAAAACATCTGCCCCATTCAAATGTATCGTCGCTTCCGCTTTTTGATTGAGCTTCTCTACATTGAGAATTACGTGAACATTGTTGATCTGATCGAAGTGTCGCTCTAGCTTGGTAAATTTAGTATCGACGTAATCTTTTAGTGAATCAGTAACGTCCACATGGTGACCAGTAATATTAATTTGCATATCGCCTCTTCCTTCTTTAATCAGCCTACAATAGGCTTTTTCGTTGGTTCGACGGGGGTATCATCAGAGATTCCCGGTATTTTGCTATTGTTCGCCTAGCAACCATAATGCCTTGATCGGCCAACAATTGAGCAATCTTGCTGTCGCTCAACGGCTTACTTGGTTTTTCTGCCGCGACCAGCTTCTTGATCAACGCGCGTATCGCCGTTGATGAACATTCTCCGCCTGTTTCAGTGGCAACATGGCTAGAGAAAAAATACTTCAATTCGAAAATGCCTCTAGGGGTATGCATGTACTTTTGGGTAGTTACACGAGAGATAGTAGACTCATGCATATCAACCATTTCAGCAACATCGTTGAGCACCATAGGCTTCATCATTTCCGGGCCGTGTTCAAAAAAGCCCATTTGTTGTTGCACTATGCAGTTCGACACTTTTAATAAGGTATCGTTGCGACTCTCAACACTTTTAATAAACCATTTGGCTTCTTGCATATGCGAGCGAATAAATTGACTGTCGCTGGTGTTTTTTGCACCTCGGCTCATGGCTGCGTACTGCTGATTGACATTTAATTTCGGCAAGCTGTCAGGATTAAGTTCGACCGTCCAGCGGCCATTCTTTTTACTGACCGACACATCCGGTATGACGTATTCAGGTTCACCTTTAATTAATGCACTGCCAGGACGTGGGTTAAGAGTTTTAAGCAGGCGCATCACTTCCCGTAAGTCATCTTCTTTAAGACGTGATTTACGCATCAAAGTACGATAATCCTTGCTGCTTAGCAGATCAGCATATTCGCTTATCAACGTTTTGGCTTCTTCTAACCACGGGGTGTCAGGAGCAAACTGGCGTAATTGAACTAACAAGCATTCTTGTGGCGTTCGCGAACCAGAGCCAATAGGGTCGAACATCTGAATACGTTTGAGTACGCACTCGACCTCATCAAGTTCTATTTCTTCATCATCCATACTCGCCAATACGTCTTCAGCACTCATGGTCAAATAACCAGATTCATCTATGGAATCAATGATTGCCGTTGCAATGGCGATATCTGTTTCACTAAAATGAGTTAAACGCATCTGCCATAAAAGGTGATCTTGGATATTATCCGTGGTTTCGCCTTGAAAAATTTGTTCATCGTCTCCCGCAGCACCACTTGAGATGCTCGATGCTGGGGCAGAAGATGCACTGATATATTCATCCCAAGTGGTATCCATAGGTAAATCTTCTGGAATATCATTTTTCTCTAGGGCTTCACTGGCATCTATGTTGTCACTACTCGTATCAACGACTTCGTTACTTTCTTTTGATGCTGGGTCCAGTGAATTATCGTTAAGTGCACTGTCGCCAGATTCTTGGTCAGTAGGCTCTTCTATCTCCAAAAGCGGATTCGAATCCAAGGCTTCTTGAATTTCTAGCTGTAAATCGAGCGTAGACAACTGTAGCAAGCGTATAGCTTGCTGCAGTTGCGGAGTCATAGTGAGTGATTGACTAAACTTTAATTGTAAAGAGGGTTTCATTTACTTCTTTATTTTGTCCGTTGCAAACTGATTAATACGCTGTGGTTGATTCGATAACATTGTAAATATCATACCAAGCGCCTGAGTATTATCTCGATAAAATGAGCAGCTTTTCCAGTCTAACTATAGCCTGAATTGTTCGCCTAGGTATACATCTCTTACACGTTGATCGCTTAATACTTCTTCTGCCGTTCCGGAAGCGATAAGTTCACCGTGACTCACTATATAGGCCTTCTCACATACATCGAGTGTCTCTCTAACATTGTGGTCAGTTATCAAAACACCAATACCACGGTCACGCAAATGTTGAATAATTTTTTTAATGTCATTCACTGAAATAGGATCAACACCAGCAAAGGGTTCATCGAGTAAAATAAACTCAGGGTCAGCTGCTAACGCTCTAGCAATCTCGACTCGTCTACGCTCACCGCCAGATAAACTCATGCCAGCGCTGTTTCGAATATGGTTAATATTAAACTCATCCAATAATGAATCAGCTTGCTCTTCTCTTTGCTCTGAGCTGAGCTCTTTGCGCGTTTGCAAGATAGCCATTAAGTTCTGATGCACAGTCAACTTACGAAAAATAGATGCTTCCTGTGGTAAATAACCAATTCCCAGCCGGGCCCGCATATGCATGGGCTGAAGCGTCAAATCTTGCTGATCAATAGAAATTTGGCCTTTATCCAGTGGCACCAGCCCCACAATCATGTAAAAAGTGGTCGTTTTACCGGCCCCATTTGGGCCTAATAATCCGACGATTTGGCCAGTTGAGACCTCAAGACTGACATCCCGTACGACCTGACGAGATTTATAGGATTTAGCCAAATGGGTAGCTTTTAACGTGGCCATTATGGATTTACATCCTGTTTAGGCTGCTCTGCTGGGTTGACGATGTTATTTTCCACAGGCTTTTTCTCGTTATCTGCCGCCGATTTTTTTGATGGTTGGAAAATAGTAATCACTCGCCCACTTTTTTCACCTTCACCTTGGGCGACAATTTGCTCGAGTTCCATATTAAAGACAATAGACTCACCTTTTACACTGCTATTATTTTGCTTGAGTTGGGCATCACCCTCTAGCGTTAGGGTGCGTAAATCACGACGATATTCGATTCGATTTGCCGACGCTTCAATACTGCCACCTTGCTCTTGTTGTTGAGTGTATTTCGCCGGCTTACCAGTGGCGATAAAAATTTCATTTCCTTCACCCTTACTGGCATCCACTTCCACTTCATCTGCGTATACGTTCAAGCTACCTTGATTAATATGCACATCTTCTCGGAAAATAGATTTTTTAGTTTTACCATCGCCAAACTGAAATTTCGAGTCCACTTTTATGGCTTGCGTAAAGTCCTCTTTGCCGGCCAAGCTCATTGGGGAAAACGTCAATGTTGCTAAGGCAACTAAGCTAAGGCTGAGGTTGATAAATGGTTTGCACATGATCAAGTAACTCATATTGTTGGGTGGTTAAATTGGCTCTAAAACCGTTGCTGTTAATCACATAGTGCTGACCAAATATTTGTACGGGCTGGTCAGACTCCATGGTTTTGTCGATCAAGTTTATTTCGATGAAATCCGTGCGAATGGTGCGAGCAAATCCTTGCTCATCCTGATTGCGTATCTCGACATTATTCTCTAATTGAATCCGATTGTCTTCATACAAAGTACCGTCTTTAGCCGACACTTGCCATGGAGACGTCTGAGAAGCAACAAATATAGTATATTGAGGCTGTTTAAATAGCGTAAAACCGAGCATATCAAAGTGCTCCATCTTAGTGGCGAACACTTGATGGCTTAAGCGACCGTCTTTGTCAAACAAGGTACTTAACATTTCGCTCGCTTGATAGTTGGGTTGCCAAGCTGTCTCAGTTTCAGTTTGTGGGGTTATGTCCTCATCCGCTAACCAATCAGGTAAATTGGTTGCAATGACTAAGATAAACAGTAAACCGATACTGAGCGTAACGCGATTCATATGCTAGTTCCTGTCACTTTATTTAGCTTACCTTTTGCGTGCAGTATTAAATCACAAACTTCACGCACGGCGCCAAAGCCACCGTTAATCTGGGTAATGTACAGGGCTTGTTTTTTCACAAACGGGTGAGCGTCACTGGTGGCTATCGCAATATGACTCAAGTCAAACATACCGATGTCGGGCATATCATCACCCATTGATGCGGTGGCTTCTTTACCTATTTTGAGCTCTCGTTGCAGCGCAGCAAGTGCGGTATCTTTAGCTTCGCATCCTTGAATAATATGCTTTACGCCTAAGGCGGACATCCTTTGCTGGACGATTTTCGACTCACGCCCAGTAATAACGGCAACGTGAACGCCAATATTCATTAACGCTTTGACACCAAAGCCGTCTCGGGTATGGAAGGCTTTGAGTTCTTCGCCAGCATTTCCCATGTAAATACGCCCGTCGGAAAACACCCCGTCAACATCACAGGCAAGTAACCTAATTCGTGAAAATTTATCCATCAAAGACGAAGATTTGCAGCCGTAAAGTGTATTGATATCACTCATTAAATGACCCCCGCAGCTAACAAAGTCTGCATGTTAATTGCGCCAACTGGCAGATGTGCTTCATCAACGATGAACAATGAGCTAATTTTACGTTTTTGCATGACATTCAACACTTCCGCGGCAAGCGTTTCTTGGGAAGCGGTAATGCAATTGGCTGTCATCACGCTTTCAATACTTACGGTATGAATATCAACCCGTGCATCGAGCACTCTGCGTAAATCGCCGTCCGTGAAGATGCCCAACAGATGCCCGTCATCAGCGATGATACCCGCCATGCCCATTCCTTTCCGAGAAATTTCGAGTAACGCCTGACTGATCGTTTGCTGAGTCGTTACCAATGGCAGCAACTCACCTTTACACATAATATCTTCTAGCTTAAGCAGCAACTTTCTACCTAATGCGCCACCAGGGTGCGACAGGGCGAAATCATCCGGTGTGAATCCTCTTGCATCGAGCAAAGCAACAGCCAAGGCATCTCCCATCACGAGAGTAGCTGTCGTGCTTGCGGTAGGAGCAAGCCCTAAAGAACAGGCTTCTTTTTCAACTTTAATGCACAGGTTAACATCAGCATATTTACCCAGTGAGCTCTGGGGGTTGTTAGACATGGCAATAATAGCGATCCCGCGGCGTTTGACTACGGGTAACAATGCTAACAACTCAGTGGTTTCCCCTGAGTTAGAAATAGCCAACAAAACGTCTTGTTCTGTTAGCATGCCTAAATCGCCGTGGTTAGCTTCCCCCGGGTGCATGAAAAAAGCCGGTGTACCTGTGCTCGCTAACGTAGCGGAAATCTTATGGCCTATGTGCCCGGATTTACCCATACCGCAGACCACGACTTTGCCTTTACAATTTTTCATTAACTCACATGCGGCGACAAAATTTTCGTCTACGTATTGGGTAAGTTGCGCTATTGCTTGCCCTTCAATTTCCAGCACACGCAGAGCTGATTGAATGTAATTTACCTGACTCATACTGAATTAGCCTTGGTTAAATACGAAGTATTGATAAGCAACGAAACATCCTAGAAACGCCAAGGCTTCAAAACGATTAATCCGTCTTGTACCTCGTAAATTAAAGCAAAAGATCACTAACAAAAAGCTTAGCCCGAGCATGGTGTAAATATCACGACTCGCGGCATCAGGATCGACAGGCCCTGGGGCAATCAAGCCAGGCATCGCCATTACCGCTAAAATATTGAAAATATTCGAACCAATGATATTACCCAGCGCTAAATCGTCTTCCCCTTTTAACACACCAGCTATACTCGCGGCCAATTCAGGCAAACTGGTACCAATAGCAATAATGGTCAAACCGATCACTAAATCGCTTAAGCCAAAATGGTGGGCAATTACCACAGCCGAATTAACCATGAAGTGGGCGCTTAGCGGTAACAAGACTAAGCCCACTAATAACCAAATAACTGCTTTTTTAGTTGGTACTCCGTCAGGCACTTCGTCATGCGTTTCTTGCTCTAGTGGATCACCTTTTTCCATGTGATAAGACATCCAAGCCAAACCACCTATGGTGAAAAAGAATAAAACAAACAACACTAGACCTTCACTCAGAGACAAATATAAGTCAGCTAAGAAATATGTCGCTAATAACGACACTGCCAACAAAACGGGCATTTCTCGCTTTAACGTAGTGGATGCAACCGTTAATGGTTTAAGTAACGCTGTTAAGCCTAAGACTAAGGCGATATTGGTAATGTTTGAGCCAATTGCGTTTCCTATAGCGGTATCTGTATTGCCGCTTAAAGAGGCGGTTGCCGAAACCATAATTTCCGGTGCAGAGGATCCCATGGCCACTATGGTTAAACCGATGATCATCGGCGAAATGCCCATATTTCTAGCCAGGGCGGATGATCCGTATACGAATCGATCTGCTCCCCAGCTCAATACCACTAACCACAACAAAAATAACAATGCTTCAACTATCACGAAAACTCACTTATTTTTTAACCAATACCCAATTGTCGCAAAAAGCACTGCCTTTGCCTATTGATTGTGTGACAAATAAAACGGCCCATTACAAATAAGAATGAACGATAATTATTCTATTCAGGTCTTCTAGTTAATGCTTTAAGATCTGATTTACCCTACCCTTTGTGGCATTGGGCGCTATGTTCGAAAAATACGAATATAACTTGTTACTTTTTGGCTTTGAGGTTTGCTCTTGAAAAAACGTATAATGCCGCCAATTAACCTCCCCCAGATAGTAAGTATTTGGTTCATCTGATAGGAAGACAATAGGCTTAATGGAAAATTTGCTAGAAATAGACAACCTAACCTTCTCTCGAAGTGGTCGTATTATCTATGATGATATTTCGTTGCGCATCGTAAAGGGGAAAACCACGGCGATTATGGGCCCAAGTGGTATAGGTAAAACCACTATGCTGCGTTTGATGGGTGGCCAGCTAAAACCTGACAGTGGAGATATTCGCTTTAAAGGTGAGTCTATACAAAGCATGAGCCGCAACCGCTTGTTTACCGTTAGACGCCAAATGAGCATGTTATTCCAAAGCGGCGCACTGTTCACGGATATGACGGTGTACGACAATATTGCGTTTCCGTTACGGGAACATACAAAGTTATCCGAAGCAGAGATTAAAACCTTAGTACTGTTAAAATTACAGGCCGTTGGTTTACGTGGTGCAGCAGATTTAATGCCAGCTGAACTGTCTGGTGGAATGGCGCGCAGAGCAGCCCTTGCCAGAGCAATAGCGCTGGATCCTGAGCTAATCATGTACGATGAACCCTTTGCAGGACAAGATCCGATTTCAATGGGCGTATTAGTCAAACTAATCAAAGCATTAAATGATGCTCTACAACTGACAAGCGTGGTAGTCACCCACGACGTCACAGAAGTACTTACCATAGCAGACTATATTTACATTTTGGCTGAAAAGAAGGTAATAGGCAGTGGTACACCAGAGCAAATCAAGCAAAGCGATTCGCCTCTTGTGCAACAATTTTTGAAAGGACACGCAGATGGTCCAGTTCCCTTTCATTACCCCGCCGACGAACTTGAACTTACCTTTTTAGGAGCGAAATAGATGCAGTGGTTGGCGAATATCGGACGTAGCGCAATCGACACAGTCGGTTCGTTTGGCCGAGCGTTCTTAATGTTAATGGGGGCGATTATCGCCAAACCCCAGTTAATAAAAAACACCCCTTTAACCATAAAACAGATATATGTAGTCGGTGTTCAGTCACTGTTAATCATAGTGGTCTCAGGATTGTTCATTGGAATGGTCATGGCATTACAAGGTTATACTATATTAGTCGGCTATGGCGCTGAAGGCAGTCTGGGCCCAATGGTAGCCCTTTCCCTATTGCGAGAATTAGGCCCCGTTGTGACCGCCTTATTATTTGCTGGGCGCGCAGGGTCAGCCTTGACCGCGGAAATTGGTTTAATGAAGGCGACTGAGCAGTTGAGCAGTTTGGAAATGATGGCAGTGGATCCCCTGCGACGCGTGGTTGCTCCACGGCTATGGGCGGGTATTATTTCTATGCCTATGCTAGCAATAATTTTCAGCGCGGTCGGCATATTAGGCGGCCATATCGTCGGTGTGGATTGGTTAGGCGTCGATGCAGGCAGCTATTGGTCTATCATGCAGTCCAGTGTCGACTGGAACAAAGATGTGGTGAACGGCATCATCAAGACAGTTGTGTTTGCTTTTGTTATCACGTGGATAGCGATATTTAAAGGGTACGATGCCATTCCCACCTCAGAGGGGATAAGCAAGGCAACCACTGAAACCGTGGTATTTTCATCTTTAGCTGTGTTAGGACTGGACTTTATCCTAACCGCATTAATGTTTGGTATAGAGTAGGAGTATAAGAGTAATGTCCTCACGGAAAGTAGAAATTATGGTTGGTTTGTTTGTGGTATTAACCATAGCAGCCGGTTTGCTAATAGCCCTTAAAGCGGTTAATCAGGGCATGTCTAGCGGCACTGACACCTACACTCTGTATGCCAAGTTTGACAATATAGGCGGCCTTAAGGCCCGCTCGGCAGTAAAAGTCGGCGGCGTAACCGTAGGAAGGGTCGATAGCATCAACCTAGATTCTGATGGTTATACACCTGTTGTTGCCCTTAAAATTTCGCAACAGTACAACAAATTTCCTGAGACAAGCTCGGTATCTATTTTGACCTCGGGTTTGTTGGGTGAACAGTATGTTGGTTTTCAGCCGGGTTTTAGTATAGATGGCATTGCCGATCTCGCAGAAGGTGATTATATTTCAGACACCAAATCTGCACTCGTCTTAGAAGACTTAATAGGTCAATTCCTGTTCAGTAAAAATGATTAATTTATAACTTTTGGATTTTAAATACCCTATGAAACAATTAAGCCGAATATTTAGCGCTGCAATCATCTTGATTTTTAGCGGTGTTGCCACCGCTGAAGAAGTGAACCCTTATAAGTTACTGGAAGATGTTGCGACAGAAACCTTCGCTCGCATAAAAAATGAGCATAGTGAAATTCAGAAAAACCCTGAAATTTTACGCGATATTATTGAGCAAGACTTGCTACCGCACGTTGACTATAACTTTGCCGCACTAAAGGTCTTGGGTAAACATTTCAGAACGGTTCCAAAAGACAAAATACCTGAATTCATTCAAGTTTTTCGTCAATATTTAATTACCACTTATGCCCTAGCATTGACCTATTACAATGGCCAAGAAGTGGTATTTCAACCTATGCGTGACACTCCAGACGACAATACAGCAACCGTTCGAGCGGTAGTCAAAGAACCTGGCCGTCCAGATATTAAAATTTCGTTCAAGTTACGCAAGAACACGAAAACCAATGAATGGAAGGCCTATGACATGGTCGCCGAAGGGATCAGCTTGTTATCGAGCAAACAAAGTGAATTTGAGTCGATTTTACGCCAAGACGGCATTCAAAAAGTGATTGATATTATGAAAGAAAAAATTGCTCAGCCTATTACCCTTGAGCAAAGCAAAAAGGAAAACTAAGTGAGTGTAAGCACGTCACAGATCACGGTCGAGAATCCCCAAGGTACCCCTGAGTGTTTCATACTCAAGGGCCGCCTCAATCGTGAAACGATCCCGAGCTTCTGGCCTAATAGTTTGCAGCAGTTGAAAAATGCAACATCGAGTCAAAAACCGCTTATTCTAGACTTTGGGCATGTTGACCATATAGATACGGCAGGCCTTGCATGGTTAATTAATTTAATACGTGACGCTAGAGGGCAGAATATTCAATTCAGTGTGGTCAATCCCCCAGAGACCCTATTAAATTTAGCTAAAATAAGCGACGTTGACGGCTTTTTACCGTTACAATGACCGTTTAATCTTAATATTAGGAAAGCTATGCAAAATTCTGAAATCGAACAGTTACTCATCGAAAAACTCGGTTTAGCTGAAGCCCATGTAACTGGTGATGGTTCTCACTTCCAAATTATTGCGGTGAGCGATCAATTTGAAGAAATGAGCCGAGTTAAAAAACAGCAGTTCGTTTACGCCCCGTTAAGCGACATTATTGCTCAAGGTACGATGCACGCCATTTCGATCAAAACGTTTTCTGAAAAACAGTGGAAACGAGAACGTCTTCTCAATATGCCTCAGTAAACTGGTCCTCTGTGCAGACATTATTCTGCGCAAGAATTCACCCTGTCGTACAATTCATAAGAGCAATTTCAATGGACAAACTACTTATTAAAGCGTCGAAGCCTTTACAAGGCTCAGTACGTATTTCCGGCGCTAAAAACGCGGCATTACCTATTTTAATGTCGAGTATTTTAGCCGACTCTACTTGCTACTTTGATAATGTACCAGAGCTAAGAGACATCAATACCAGTCTCGCCCTATTGGCTGAATTAGGCGCAGATGCTAAGCGGGTTTCTGGCCATTCAGTAGAAATTGATCCAAGTTCAATTAACAACTGCAACGCCTCTTACGATTTGGTTAAAACCATGCGCGCATCTATTTTAGTGCTGGGACCATTATTGGCCAAATATGGTGAAGCCAATGTCTCCTTACCCGGAGGTTGCGCAATCGGCGCTCGCCCAGTGAATCTGCACCTGCAAGGGTTGGAGAAAATGGGTGCTAAAATTGATGTTGAAGCAGGATATATCCGCGCCAAGGTAGAAGGTCGTCTAAAAGGCGCTAACATATTTATGGATATGGTGAGCGTAGGCGCTACAGAAAACCTAATGATGGCAGCTTGCTTAGCTGATGGCGAAACCGTGTTAGAGAACGCCGCCAGAGAACCAGAAATTGTCGACTTAGCCAACTGCTTAAATGCTATGGGGGCTAAGGTCAAAAATGCGGGCAGCGACAAAATTCGCATTCAGGGTGTTGAGCGCTTGCAAGGCTGTCGTTATGCCGTGCTACCCGATCGTATTGAAACAGGCACGTTTCTAATTGCTGCGGCTGTGACAGGTGGTAAAATCCGTTGTGAAAATGCGGCTCCTGAAACCCTGGATGCCGTTTTGGATAAACTGGTAATGGCCGGCGCTGTCATCACAACAGGCGAAGATTGGGTTGAGCTTGATATGCAGGGCCATACGCTGAAAAGCGTAAACATCAAAACGGCACCACATCCAGGTTTTCCAACCGACATGCAAGCTCAATTTGTCGCGTTAAATTGTGTGGCGGAAGGCACGGGCGTAGTCACTGAAAATATTTTCGAAAACCGCTTCATGCATGTACCGGAACTCCAACGTATGGGAGCCAAAATAGATTTGGAAACCAACAGCGCTGTTTGTCACGGAGTATCTAGCTTAAAAGGTGCCCAAGTGATGGCAACCGATTTACGTGCATCAGCTAGTTTGGTCATTGCTGGATTAGTCGCGGAAGGGGAAACTATTGTCGATCGAATTTATCATCTAGACCGTGGCTACGAGCACATAGAAACAAAGCTTAATGGCTTAGGCGCTAATATACAGCGTATCAAATAACCTAAACATTAGAACAGCTTGGTATTTTAGCGCACCGTCAATCGATACACTAAAATAACAAGCTATTCTGACCTGTTATGGTGTACCGAGCTCTGCCACTACAACCGTTAACGTCTCTAATTTACCACCACGACTCACTTCTACTTGTAGCTCAGATCCAGGTTTGGTTTCCGCAATAAAGTCCAAGGTCTGCGTAACACTATCAGTTGGCTGACCGTTAATCGCCAACATCACATCATCGGTTTTGATACCTCCGCGATCAGCAGAACTGCCAGGCGTCACACTAGTGATCAAAATACCTGAACGGCCGTAAACCTCCGCCGCTCCAACGCCTAATTGACCCCGTGTAACCCGGCCATTCGCCACAATCTCATCCATCACTTTCTTCGCTAATCCATAAGGGATAGCAAACGACACACCATCGACTTCTTTGACTCGGCGCTGACTATCTAAGGTCTTAAAATTAGCATTATTAATACCAATTAAATTACCGTTGCTATCAATTAAAGCTCCACCTGAGTTGCCTTCATTGAGTACGGCATCCATCTGAATGAAATCAAAATACGCAGCTAGCCCGTTACGCCCAACACGGCTAACAACACCTTGAGTAATGGTTTGACCTAAATTATAGGGGTTTCCTATGGCAAGCACTAAGTCGCCAACACGGGTATCTGGGTCGGCTAATTGAGGAATAACATGTAAATTATCTTCGGCTACTTTCAACACGGCTAGATCCGTATAAGGGTCATAGCCAATAATTTGTGCCTCAGCTCTACGACCGTCTTGTAGACCAACTAAAATGCTATTAGCGTTCGCGATTACATGTAAACAAGTCAGAATAAGACCATCTTCGCTCATGATCACGCCAGAGCCTAGGCTAGTACGCTCAACCGCTTGGCTGCGATTATAAATACTGCCACTCTCTATCGACTGACTGTAAATATTGACTACCGCAGGGCCAGAAACATTAACCGCATGATTAAAGCTAAGCTTATCGGACGTTTGCCGGACGGGGTTGAACATCGATAGATTTAAACCGCTACCGTGGCGAAGATCAGGCACCAGAAGGAGTATCACCCCAGAGATGATGACACCGACAAAAGCCGATTTAATCAAAAAAATTAATGAATCTTTCAAGGGACCTGCTAATAAAAGCTTACTTATCAGAGGTTAAGAATAACACTGTCGGGAAAGAGTTAATAGCAGCCCATCACCGAGGCTGCTATTAAATCGATAAAACTAGCGGATTACTAAATAAAGAGTCGACACACCGCGCTTAACATTGAGCGCAATGACTCCTTTTGATTCATCAAGGGCATTACGTAAATCCATTACGTTGTCGATTTTATGACGATTGACACCAATAATCACATCACCATCTTGCAGACCAATCAATGACGAAGGTGAACGAGCAATCAATTCCGAAATAACCACTCCATCAACGCCCTGTTGGGTTTTACCGTTGGTTAGCGTTGCGCCTTCCAGAGCAGGATGGATCTCTTTTGCCGCCACAGTGCTTTGCGTAGCATCGCCTAATACGACTTGTACTTGCTCTTCTTTACCTTTGCGTAACAAGGTCAGGTTGACTTTAGTACCTGCGCCTTTACTACCAATTTTAGCCCTAAGCTCTAAAAAGCTTGTTACCGGACGGCCTTCGATTTCAATAATGATATCACCGGCTTGAATACCGCCTTTATCTGCTGCTGAGCCTTCAGAAACTTCACTTACGAAGGCTCCACGGCTCACATCCAGATTCATTGCTTCCGCTAGACCGGAGTCTACGTCCTGCCCGAGGATACCGAGCAAACCTCGGCGTACTTCACCGAATTCAATAATTTGATCGACCAAGCTTTTCATCATATTTGCTGGGATCGCAAATCCGATACCGACGTTGCCACCATTAGGGCCAAAAATCGCGGTGTTGATACCCACTAGTTCACCATTGAAGCTGACCAATGCACCGCCCGAGTTGCCACGGTTAATTGCGGCGTCGGTTTGAATAAAGTTTTCGTAACCACCAATGTTTAGGCCTGAACGACCCAATGCACTAACAATACCTGAGGTCACTGTTTGGCTCAAACCAAAGGGGTTACCGATCGCTACGACGAAATCACCGACTCTTACTTTGTCAGAATCCGCGAGTGGAACCGCAACTAAGTTCAGGTTATCCGTTTCGATTTTCAATAATGCGATATCGCTTTGCTCGTCAGCGCCAAGTTTTTTGGCTTTTATTTCACGGCCATCATTCAGCTTAACTGTGATTTCATCGGCATTTTCGACTACGTGATTGTTGGTCACTATGTAACCTTTATCTGCATCGATAATAACGCCTGAACCTAACCCTTTGAAGGGACGCTCTTGCACCTGCTCTCCGTTGCCGCCGAAAAAACGACGGAACATTTCAGGTACTTGTTGGCGGGAAACTTGTGTGCCTTCCACTGAGATAGTGACTATCCCCGGTGTGGTTTTTTCCAACATGGGAGCCAAGCTTGTGACGGGTTCATTATCACTTGAAAAAAATGGCAAGGCAGCGTTTGCTGAACCAGCAATCATTAAGCTTGCCGCAAAAACACAACTGGTAATGGCAGTGCGGTTAATAACTTTACTCATTTAACGATAACTCCATGGGTGACTAATTAGCTTAAATAAACACAACAAAGACTGCTGGCTTCTTTAAAAAGTTCCCAGCAAAATTTTTGTTAAGTTATTTCGATTGCTTTTCAGGAGTAGTGCCTTCTGTTCCACTAAACAAACCAGAACTCTGATTTGAAAAATCCAGCGGCTGCACATCAGCACTGTCTTTAACACGCTTTACGGTTTGCTCTTTATGCTGCAGAAAAGGCGAAGCATGCTCACCGAAAAAACTAACGTTACTGCCCTGAGCGTCACTATTTAAAAGCTCCAAGGACTTTTCGTAACTGTCTATATTCCGATTCAACACTTGGCATTGTTGCTCAAGTTGAGCAACTACTTTGCGGCTTTCTGCTACGTGTGAAAACGACTGCTGAACCAAAACGTCTTTCAACGTCTGCTCCTTTTGGCTGTCTTTTGACGATTTTGCGCTATCTAGGTAGACATATTTTGCAACAAAGAAACCAATCACCGCGCCAACCAGCACTAAAACCACACCAATTAACCAATCCATATTTACTCCAATAATAAGGTTGTGAAAGTAACATTCGCTTAAAATGCGTAATATCACTCAACTCTACAATAGTCAGCGACAAAAATTTATAAACTATGCACTGCTTGCTGCGCAAAAAACGCCATGTTTTGATATTATACCCCCTGCCATGCATTTATGCGGTCATTAAATTTGTATTCAATACCTCAACATCTTCAGTATCGTAAATTTTAAGGTTATTCAGTTAAAGGAAAAACACGCCTAATGTCAGCCTCAACCCCTTGGCAAAAATATCAACAAGACTTACTGCGCGAAGACTTCCACTCAGATCCCGCGCAAGCCAACGCTGTCAAGCAATTACAGCGTTTGTTCGACGAGCTTGTCGAGCCAACACGTGAGCCAAGCCTGTGGACCAAAATAAAGTTTGTTATTGGTCAAAATCCGCAAAAAAGTGCCATTAAGGGCTTGTATTTTTGGGGGGGGGTTGGTCGGGGTAAAACTTATCTAGTCGATACCTTTTATGACTGCCTACCCTTTGAAAAAAAGGTGCGTGTGCACTTTCATCGATTTATGCATAGAGTACATGAAGAATTGAAGACCCTTGGGGGGAAATCCGATCCACTAAAGATTATCGCCGCTAAGTTTGCCAGTGAAGCCAAGGTCATCTGTTTCGATGAATTTTTTGTTTCGGATATCACCGATGCGATGATTTTAGGCACCCTGATGGAAGAAATGTTTGCCCGAGGAATTGTTCTTGTCGCTACATCTAATATCATTCCAGACGAGTTGTATCGTAATGGCTTGCAACGCTCGCGTTTTCTGCCTGCCATTGAATTAATTAATCAAAATACCCAGGTTGTGAACGTAGACAGTGGAATTGACTATCGGTTACGTACCTTAAAGCAAGCCAAGATCTATCATTACCCGTTAGATCAGTCTGCCACCGAAAATCTATCCACCTATTTTAGCCAGTTGGCACCAGAAGAATGTCAGCACGATACCGCGATAACCATAAAAGGCCGCCGGATCCCTACGTTGCACAGCGCGGAAGGCGTCGCTATGTTCGAATTTAGAGCCTTGTGTGATGGTCCCCGTAGCCAAACCGACTACATGGAGTTAAGCCGATGTTATCATTCAATTTTACTGGCCAACGTTGAGCAAATGGGACAGGTAATCGACGATATCGCCCGACGTTTTATCGCCATGGTAGATGAGTTTTATGAACGTAACGTCAAACTCATAATGTCAGCGGAAGTTCCATTAGAAGATCTTTACACCGAGGGAAGTTTGAACTTTGAATTTCGTCGCTGCCTAAGTCGTTTAAAAGAAATGCAATCCCACGATTATTTAGCGACTGAGCATCTACCATAAACGAACCCGTTGAACGAGTCATAAGCCCGTGAAAGGGTTTTGTACAATTTGCCTGTTTATCGGTAAAATCTCGGTCATATCATTATATTTGTATTAAAAAAGAGAACATTAATGGGCAGAAAGTTTGAAGTACGTAAGGTTTCCATGGCAAAAACTGCCGGCGCTAAAACCAAAGTCTATTCAAAATACGGTAAAGAAATATATGTCGTCGCTAAAAACGGCGGCCCTGATCCTCAGGCTAACCTGTCATTGCGTCGCTTAATCGATAAAGCCAAAAAAGATCAGGTTCCTAGTCACGTTATTGATAAAGCCATTGATAAAGCCGCTGGTGGCGCGGGCGAAGATTTCACTCCCGCACGTTACGAAGGCTTTGGTCCCGGTGGTTGTATGGTGATTGTTGACTGTCTAACAGATAACAATAACCGCACCATCACAGATGTGCGTAACTGCTTTACTAAGACAGGTTCTAAAATTGGCGTTACCGGTACTGTTAGCCACATGTTTGATCATCAGGCTGTTTTTTCATTCCCAGGTAATGATGAAGATGCAGTATTAGAAGTGTTGATGGAAGCTGATGTAGATGTAACAGAGGTAGAATGTGAAGACGGCATGATTACAGTCTTCGCACCGCACACCGAATATTACAAAACACGCACTGCGTTGACTGACCATAACCCTGAGCAAGAGTTTGAAGCAGAAGAAATCACCTTTGTCCCGCAAACTGAAAGCGCGGTTTCTGGTGAAGACGTCGCTATGTTCGAAAAATTCATGGACATGTTAGAAGACTGTGACGATGTGCAGGACGTTTACCACAATGCCGTGGTAGAGCGCGAAGAGGAAGAATAAACCCCCTCAGCTAATTCAAAACAGTAAAGTTATCTTAAAACACCGTCAAATTGACGGTGTTTTGGTATCAACAATATCCTAGTTGCACTGAATCTGTTACAGCCTCAGAAATTATTGCGCTGCTAGCGCAACCATTTCATCTAACACACCTAGCAATAGCTTCGCGCCTGTACCCGATGCGATTCCATCAAATACATTCTCAACATTTTTACCTTGCTGACCGCAGGCTAAATCACTGATTGAGCAAATAACTACCCAATCAACATCATTAACGGAGTAAACCTGCGCCACTGCAGCAGATTCCATTTCAGATACATCTGCGTTGAATACTCGGCGAATCCATTTTCGGTACTCTGCATTATCTAAAAACACTGAGCCAGTTGCACCATTACCACCTACTTTGACATGAATAGACTTGCCCGATGGCATCGCAATAAGACTCCCTTTTTCAACCGCTCTTTTAGTTAACTCGAGTAGCTCTTTAGAAGCTGTGAAATAAGGCATCTGGCGGGGACTTCCCCGCCCTCTTTAATGACTGCCATTTATTCAGGATGAATAAAGCCAAAGTTCTCATAAGCGGGTGAATGTGGGTCTTGTTTACGACGCTCTAAAAACGACGCTAAAGATTTTTCATAATAGTCAGAGTACACACTCACCGTTGTTTTCGGGATCGAGGTCAGGATTAACATACACAGACTCATCATGAAAATACCATCTCGCCGGAACAGCAATATCACCAGGAGTGAACTCGGTACTAATCGCCGTTGCAATCCCCATCATAATCACCCTATCAATAGAGAACTAATCCAGCGCCAATTGCATCGTCATCCCAGCGTTAAGCACGCTTATTCCGGTGGTAAAAATAACAATGGGCTTGCCTTTATAAGTAACTAATTGATATTTCCCTCTTGGAAGGTAACGGTTTCGTGGATCCTCGCATCTGCTAATTTAGCAATGGCTGTATCGATGGCTTTAATTTCGGGCTCGTATGCTGCGACAATGGCCGTCCACTTATTCTTCACGTCAAACGCACGAGGACCATATTCAGTAGAGACATGTTGTGCATCGACAGTTGCACTGACAAATAAACTTGAGATAAAAGGAATACGTCACGTTCACACCTGTTGGGGGCGTATATGACAAAAACCTGCCAATACATATGCGTATTGGCATGCTAAAAAGTTAACGAAGGCGTTATTTTCCGATTAAACGTAGAAATTCATTGCGGGTGGCATCTGATTTACGCATCGCGCCTAACATCACTGAGGTCACCATAGAAGAGTTTTGCTTTTGTACACCCCGCATGGTCATACACATGTGCTTGCCTTCCATTATAACGCCAACGCCAGCAGCACCTGTCACTTCTTGAACGGCATCCGCTATTTGCTTGGTTAACCCTTCTTGGATCTGCAAACGGCGAGCATACATGTCCACAATACGTGCAAACTTAGACAGCCCTAACACCTTTCCTTTGGGTAAATAAGCGATATGGCATTGACCAATAAACGGCAATATATGGTGCTCACACAATGAATAATATTCAATATTTTGTATCACAACCATTTCGTCGGTATCGGCTTCAAATATGGCACCGTTTACCACGTCACTCAGGTTCTTTTGATAACCATTGGTCAAAAACTGCATCGCTTTCGCAGCACGTTTGGGCGTATCTACTAAACCACCCCGCTTGGTATCTTCACCTAAAATTGAAAGAATTTGCGAGTAATGGTGGGTTAAATCATCTGACATTAAATCTGACTCTGTAATAAAAAATAGACCGAAGGCGTTGAAGAACAGTTAACTTGAGGTTAGGGCTATACTAGCGCGCCATATAATCGTCGAATGATAGCATTTTCTTTGCTCTAGGATAAATGCCTGATGCCACATCTGTGTCATATTCGTTATGCCAAATCATCTCGTGTCATAACTAAGTAAGCACATTTAGTGGTAAGTAGGGTATTTCAACATAAAACCTTTATTTCGAGCGCTGCTCAAACGAGATACGCATATTGGCAATATGTGCATCTAATGCTAATTTTGCAATTTCATATGCTTTCGCGCTGTCGGGAGAATTAGGATACTTTTTAAATTCTTCAAAGGCGACGTCAGACTGACGTAGGAGGGTATGTAATTTAATCTGCACAACATCCATATTATGACTTTCTCGAATTGATTTTTACCCTTCCAGATTAGCAAATGCCACGTTGAACGCAAACTAGATATGCCATGATTTACAAATATTTACATTACACTCGTCGGGTTAAATAAATTTCACTACAGCTAAACATACAATTGCCAGTAGAACCAAAACAGGTGCTTCATTTAAAAAGCGATAAAAACGTGATGAATGGGTATTTTCGTCTCGAGCGAATACTTTTACCAGATGGTAAAGATAAAAGTGATAAGCATACAACAATGCGACTAATAGCAATTTGAGATGTAACCAACCTGAGCTTGCCAACCACGAAGTGCCGTATTGGTAAATAAGACTGATGCCAAATATCAAGGTGAGTAGTGCAAAGGGGGTGATAAAAAACCACAATTTACGTTCCATCACTTTAAATTGATCCCGCACGGCTTGAATATCCGTTTGCGCATGGTAAACAAATAGTCGGGGCAAATAGAAGATCCCTGCCATCCATGCCACCATGAAAAATATATGTAACGCCTTGAGCCATAATATGCTCATTTAACCTTCTCCGCGTGAAAAATAGTCATGACTCCGCTAGTACTGAGCTTTATGTAAATAGCTACGCAGCATGTTCCAGGTGATGACACCTGTTATATTGCTCGGCTCATTTTCATACACATACACAGCTCCTTCACGGCTGCTTTGTAATAATTGGTACACTTCCGCTAACGTAGACTGAAACGGCACGCCTTGCATGGTATAAAAAGCCAACGATGACTCTTCCCGGCTAAGGCTAATATCATATTGCACAAGGGAATATTGCACGTCGATTTCAACGCTATTGCATTGCACGACAGGGTGAGTAGGTGAGGTTTCCAAAAATTGTAAAATATGATGTTGCTGGGCATTATTGAACAGCTTAAATTCCTTGTCCATCACAGCCAATACACCGGTTTTCTGCAAGGCTTCCAGCACCGATGAAGTGCTATAGGGCAATTTTTGATAATCTAACTGACGAATGAATATCGAACTGTTACCTAAAAACTGCGTAGATGTGACATAAGCTGGCACAATCACCAGAATCGCTGGCAGAATAAGTTCAGGGCTATAAGACAGCTCCATAACTGCGGATAATGCAGCAAGTGGCGCATGCACCACAGAGGTCATTAACCCTGCCATTCCCAGTAACGCAAAACTACCGCTTAGTTGCTCAATGTTATCCACCGCGAGCCCTAAAGGTGCAGCAAGTAAAGCTCCGCTTAACATCCCAAGCACAAACACCGGTCCCATAATCCCACCAGGGATCCCTAACCCGATTGCAATAATAGTGATGAAAAATTTGGCGCACAACACAGCGACAAGTAACAACACGTCTTGTTGTTGCAATACCATATCGTGCACCGAGAAAAAGTGTGCACCTAATGCCTGAGGTAATATATAGCCTACTATTCCAGTGATGACTGCCGCAATTAGCAGGCGCTTAATCATGTTAAAGCGCTGAAAGATATGCATTACTTTCATCAGAGCGTTATTGAATAACGTTGCTAGGCCTCCGAGCAAAATACCGAAAATAATTAAATATAGGTATATCCAGCGGCTGAACTCAAAAAACTCAATGAAATCTAATTCTTGGGCTTGGCCAAATACCGCCCGGGTCATAACCGTGCCACACGCAGCGGCTAACATAATAGGAATAAAAATGTGGATCTTATATTCGCGTAACACCACCTCCATCACGAATATAACAGCAGCAAAAGGTGTATTAAATGAAGCAGAAATACCAGCCGCGATACCACAGCCAGACAAAATACGAATACTGTTGTGCGGTAATTTAAGCCATTGCCCAAAAAAGCTACTACCGGCAGCACCAAGATGTACAGATGGGCCTTCCCGCCCCACAGAAAACCCACTGGCCAACGCGAATGCACCACCGAAAAACTGGTTAATAGTAGTGCGTAGAGGTATATGTCCAAAACGCTGTTTCACCCGGTGAATGACAAACGGGATCCCCATACGATAGTGTTTAAAACCCGTTAAATAAGCCACGCACAGGATCAAAGAGACACCAATTAACGGCATAAGAAGGCGTTCGAGTCCAGATAAAGACGTGAAATTATTCACTTCGTCGAGGTACAAGAGCTGCAGCCACTCGACGCTCAAGCGAAACAGAATAATCAAAGATGCAGCACACACTCCACCAATAATACCCAGCAAACACAACTGAATAGAGGTGCGCGGGGTAGCCAGCTCTTGTCGAAATGCATCAAGGGACATATATTAGCGCTGTTAATATATTACAGAATGGCAATATCTTACCACAAGCCGCTGTAATGTAAGGAGTTACCTTATTTATTTGGTTTTATTGTGCTAACAGGGTCAAGCGATTTGTGAATTATTCAGAGTTAAAGCGACGTTTTGGTCCTTACCAGTTCTATACAGTGTGTTTTTTTATATTAGCAGTAACGGCATCCTTAGCTTTTTCATTTGGCTTTAATTTGAGCCAAGAACAGCAGCAATTATTAAATCAGTTAACAAGCAGTAGTGAGAGTTTACGCTCAGAAAATGCCAACTTTTCACAGCAAGTAAATGTGATGAGCGTCGAACTAGACATAGCGAAATCGACTCAACGCAAACTAGCCGAAGATGTAGAACACGCACTTGCCCGAGAAGATTCACTGCGAAAAGAACTGGCCTTTTATCAGCAGGTGATGGCACCTGAACTAACCGCTACTGGCCTTGCCATTGATGGCTTTGCAATAGAGAAAACCTTAAGTGAAGGATATTTCCGTTTCAAATTAGTGTTATTACAACAAGATAAAATTAAAGCAACACTCAATGGCAATGTGAACTTAGAATTACATGGCAGCGAAAACGGTCGCCCTGTGAGTTATAATTTCGACCAATTAAACGCACATGAAAATGGTGCACTGTCATTTCGTTTCAAATATTTTCAAATGCTGGAACGTGAATTTCAGTTACCAGAAAGCTTTTTACCGGAGAAGGTGGTCATCAATGCACAAGTGTATAAGTACAAACGTAAGCTAGGAGAATTAAATAAAACCTTTGATTGGGCACTATCGACGAGCGAATAGTTGATTAGATTAGTCAGGTATTAGATAATGCCCTCATTATGTTAGCTCGTTTATGTAAAACGTTCAGACCCGCGCTATCCCAATTCACTCATTTGTATACACAGAGGTAATTTATGTCGGTGCAAACAGCAGTCCCTATCGAATTCTCCGACGCCGCCGCACGTAAAGTTAAGGCGCTAGTTGAAGAGGAAGAAAACCCTAACTTGAAATTACGCGTTTACGTAACAGGTGGCGGATGTTCAGGTTTTCAATACGGTTTCACGTTCGATGAAAAAGTTAATGAAGGTGACACCACTATTGATAAAGACCAAGTTACATTAGTCGTCGATCCGATGAGCTTACAATATTTAGTCGGCGGCGAGGTAGATTATACCGAGGGCCTTGAAGGCTCGCGCTTTTTGGTAAATAACCCGAATGCCACCACAACCTGTGGCTGCGGCGCGTCATTTACTGTGTAATAACAGCAATACTTGTGGGAGCTGTTGCAAAATGGTCTCCCGCATTTTGTTTACCCTTATCCCTGCCATTTCTGTCCTTTTGCTAAAACTTGCGTGAATTTTTTTCATTTGTTCCGCCAAAGTTACGTAACATTCAATTAACACGTCTAAGCCAAAGCTATCTAACCACTTGAAATAAAGAACTATTTACAGGTGGCATGGGTTATGTATTACCTTCCTTGAAAGTAACCTCTCCTAAGTGATTTACGGAGAAACGCTAACCGAGGAACGAATTATGAAAAAATTAACCTTAGCATCAATTATCAGCAGTATCCTAGCCACAACCGCAATTGCGGCGCCACAAGATATGGACAATAAACAGGCTCCTACGCCCGCAGACAGCACCTTCGCAACGCTAGATAAAGACGAAGATGGCTTTATCTCACAAGGTGAAGCGAGCAAGGACAATGTGTGGAATTACTTTGTTAAAGTCGATGAGGATGCCGACGGACAACTCAGTCCGAATGAGTTTAATACCTATGTGAGCATGTACGGCGACGCGGATATGGATAACGCTGAAACGGAAAATTCAGATCCAGAAAACGCCTTGGATGACTCAGACATGGATGACTCAGACATGGATGCTTCAGACATGGACGATTCAGACATGGATGCTTCAGACATGGACGATTCGGACATGGATGCTTCAGACATGGATGACTCAGGTATGGATGATGCAAAGATGAATGCTGAGGAAACAGAATCTGCAGTCGAACATGAATTAAGCCAAGCAAAGCAAGATGCAATTTCAGCGAAGGCGCAAAACAGCAACGCTATGGCCGAAAAACAACTCACGCAACATGATAATCATGATGACGTTAATGCCAATACAACGCTCGATGACCCGATGAAGGATGCTGAGTCCAATGCTCAAAACGCACTAGACAATGCAAAAGAGCTGGCTATCCAGGAGCAAGATACATTAAAACAAGCCCATGAAAGTAAAAAAGCACAGATGTCTGAGCAAGGTAACAACGCTAAACATAAAATGACTGAATCTTCGGACGAAAAAATTAACTCCGATTTAGAACAAGACAATCCGGCGCTGAAGGCTCCAGAGCAACCCGCTCCTATCAAGCAAGAGTTTGCAGAAGTGGATGTGAATGCCGATGGGTTTATCAGTAGAGAGGAAGCTAAAAACTCGGAAATTGCCGAACACTTTGATAATGCTGATATCGACAGCGATGACAAAATTAGCCAGCAAGAATATGATACTTTTGTAAAAGGTCAACAATTAACCGCTCGGTATTCAGTACGCTTTCCATATGAATCTGAATAATTAATTTATTGGATAGTGTAATTATACACACAAGCCGGATCCATAAGGAGCCCGGCTTTTTCATGCTTTGCATCAAAATCAGGGCTTAAAAAGGGTAGGCTCGAGCCCTATCATGATTGTGCAAGACTGATAAAAACCCCCCTTTAACTCGCTGGTTTGTGACTCGTGCGCACCGCTCGATAACACACTGAGCAAGTTTTGACACATACCCCCATAGACATATCAAATAGTGCAGCGAACAATAAAGCAATGCCGATACCCCAGCCCAGCGCAGAAGGATTCAAAGGCACCGTATAACTGTACTGATTGACTGTTTCTTGCAAAATCTGCGGATTGTGATCCGTCAGTAAATAGTAAGCTCGTTTAATTATCCCTGCACTCAGGTTGTCCCACTGTGCCTGCAAGGATTGCTCCCGCTCAAATATTAGTTGCACGTTTTCTGCATCACGTTTAAAAACGCTGTCAGTACTGTTTCGATAATGCGTAATTAGCTTCTCGATATCGCCCTCAAAATAACGTTCAGCCGTGAGTTTAAATCCCGCCAAATTCTGCTGGGCTTCAAGTAAATGGGCATCCACGCGCTTCTGGTACTGATCAACGAATGCGGGTATTTGCACACCGCACAATAGGCCTATCGCAAAGATAGCAAGTCGCAAATATTCTCTTATGATCCTCATACGTCTCCCATTTAAGCCATGCTCCCGATTACACTCATACCCTAGCGCGGTTTTGTATACCCAAATTTGAGCGGTTGAGATTGCTTAGGCCAAGCTTGGCACCTATGATAAAACTTCTTTCACGGGGGCGTTATGTTTAATCCAGTTACATTGTACAAACCAACAATGTTTATTTGCTCAATGACTATTTTATTCAGTAGCTTTGCGCAAGCAGCAAACCCTGTTTTGAGCAGCCAAATCGCTATGTCATTTGGTGCACACTGCCCGACATCCTTTTATGGTACGGTGCTTTCTAATGATGCAAGTGCCTGCCATATATTTGCCGACACGTTACCAGCATCATTAACTTATCATAGTAAGGTGTCCCCTAACGAGCTCCAAGCATTCTTCCGTCAACAAATAGACGGACCTATCACGCAAAGCGTGTCGCAAAACCGTATATTGATACGCCTAACTGATAACCGAAAAATCATCGTGATATCCCCAGATGGTGACGGCAGCCAAGTGGATATACTGGTCAACCCTAGTTGACATAGAATTGTTTATGCCCTGATTCTACTTATCTACTTTTAGCCCAACGTCTGGCATTGTCTTTGCTATATCTCCTGTAAGTAACAACACAGGCAACAACTGTCAAAATTTTGGCAGGCCTTTAGGAGCAAGTATGGAATTGGCAATTATCTTAATGATGATATTAATCGTGGTAGCGATTGGTGCTGTGAAATTGAATGAACCCAGTTTAACCTTTCCGTTTAAGAAAAAGACGAATCTATTCACCCCCGTCGAGCGCAGTTTTGTAACGCTGATTGATGAGGCTGTTGGCAACCAGTTTCGTATTATGTGCCGGGTAAAGCTATCTGATGTAGTGGCGACCCGTGAAAGCGTCAATAAGAAAACCAGCAAAAGTGCATTTAGTCGAACCAGTGGTCGTCAACTCGATTTCGTCTTGTGCTCCAGAGAAGACATGTCACCTGTTATAGCCATTGATTTAGTTCACGCTAATCAAAATGGTAAAGATGGATATAAGCGCCAACGCGATTGGTTTGTCAGTGGTGCATTGGATGCAGCTCGTATTCCTCATGTACGTATAAAAGTTCGTTCTGGCTATACCGCACAAGATATTCGTCAATGTATCGATGCTAAGCTCGCCTCGGTGCGCATTGCATCAAGCAATACCCCCCTTATATCAGGGACGGCCGGTCAGGTAAAAGACCCAAACGTGGCAACTCGCCCAACCAAACCTTTGGGACAAAACCCCATAGCGGCGTAAAATTCTGTTAGTTACACAGAGTTAGTAATATCAATGTGCTGAATAACAAATATAAAAAAACCAGCTTTCGCTGGTTTTTTGTTAACTAGGAATATGAATTAGTTGTTAACGAATTCAACGCCCAATTTAATGTCGCCACGTAGGCCTTCTAACATTGACTCTTTAGCTTTCTGCTCGAAATCACTCAACTCACCATAAGGTAGAATTTCTTCTACGCCATTTTTACCCAAACGAACTGGGTGTGAGAAGAACTGTGCATCATCGCTGTTGGTTTCAACATAAGTGTATTCCACTACGTTTTCACCGCGCATAGCAGATACCAGTGACAAGCAGAAACGTGCCGCTGCTTGACCCATAGACAAGGTCGCAGATCCGCCGCCAGCTTTAGCTTCAACGACTTCAGTACCCGCGTTTTGAATACGTGTTGTCAAGCTTGCTACTTCTTCGTCAGTAAACTCAACCCCTTCAACTTGTGAAAGTAAAGGTAGAATTGTCGTACCCGAGTGACCGCCAATAACAGGAACATGTACGTTAGCTGGATTCAGACCACGTAAGTTACCGACAAATGTCTCTGCACGAATAACGTCTAGGGTCGTCACACCGAATAATTTGTTTTTGTCGTATACACCCTTAGCCTTCAACGTTTCAGCAGCGATAGCCACTGTCGTATTAACCGGGTTGGTAATAATACATAAACAGGCTTTAGGGCAATTATCTGCAACAGCATCAACTAGGTTTTTAACAATACCTGCATTGATGTTGAACAAATCTGAACGATCCATACCTGGTTTACGTGGCACACCAGCGGGAATAAGCACAATGTCACAACCGGCTAATGCTTTATCTAGGTCGTCTTTACCGAAGCCTTCGACTTTAACATCAGTGGGTATGTGACTTAAATCAACTGCAACGCCAGGTACAACGGGGGCAACGTCATATAGGGCGAGTTCTGTGCCAGCTGGCAATTGAGTCTTTAACAACAATGATAACGCTTGGCCTATACCGCCAGCTGCACCTAATACCGCTACTTTCATAATTCTCTCCTGTGGAATGCTAATCAATTCGCGAACGAAACACTAATGCAAGACCCGCGAAAAAACAATTAAATGCTGAGCTGGAATTGTTCGAATTTCTATGTATGGGCAAATTGCTTAACTTCAAGTACTAAGGCAAAATAGCCAGCATAAACAGAGGAATATATGGCTACTAATAAGCAAGAAGAACTCATCAAGGCATTTAAGGATATTTTAAAGGCCGAAAACTTTGGATCTCAAGGCGATATTGTCGACGCGCTCAAAACGCAAAACTTTGATAATATTAGTCAATCTAAAGTGTCACGCATGCTCAGTAAATTTGGTGCGGTGCGCACACGTAACGCCCGGGGCGATATGGTGTATTGCTTGCCGCCCGAGCTAGGTATGCCTACCGCTCGCAGCCCACTGCGTCAGTTGGTATTAGACATAGTACACAACAATGTCATGATCATTATTCGCACGAGCCCTGGCGCAGCACAATTGATAGCAAGGTTACTCGATTCCTTGAGTCAAAAAGATGGCGTGCTCGGCACTATCGCTGGTGACGACACTATTTTTATCGCCCCATCCGATATTAATCAAATTGAAGAAATACGCGTGCGTGTCGAAGCGCTTTTTGAAAATGTTTAGTATCAATCTCCCCTTTGGGCCCGCTCACTCTCTGTATCTTTGTTAAAGAGGTGAGCACAATAAATGATTATGTTTTTATTTGTGGCCAGATTCTAATTCGACATCAATCCACACTAGACGATGATCGGAAGATGATTGGCGATCTTTAATCAGACGATATTGAAAGTCTTGCGGCGCAGGCCAAAATACGCCGCTGTCAATCACCTCACCTAGTTTGGTACTTGGTAATACATAATCAGCCCGCATTCGCCAAAAAGCCGTGTGAGTTGCCGCATAGGCATTATTTTTAGTGTGTAACGATGCACCTTTGCTGGTCGGTATCGCGCTGACATTCATTGCCTCGTGGCTCAGCAATGCTTGAATTCCATCTTTGTCCGCATCTCCTTCTTCAATTGATGCGTTTAAATCCCCTAGAATAATAAATTCTTCGCTGCTAATACCACCAGACACGCCTTTGTCATCATAAATATAATCAGCTTTTGGTGAACCCGATATGTAATCTACCCAAAAGCGAATCTCGTCATGGTTGCGTTTCCCGTTACGGTTTTCAGGTCCATCAAATACCGGTGGTGTGGGGTGGCTAGCCAATACATGTATAATATTGCCATTGATTTTTACTGGAACATCCCAGTGAGACTTTGAAGAGAGTCTAAAAACAGACTGAGCTTGAGCAGAATACCAATCCTCACCGTCATCGTTTTTAATGCTATCGATGAGCCCATTTGGCATATCTTTCCACAGAAAGTGCTGGAACGTTCTTATTTGTGCCGTCTCAATCGGGAAGCGACTCAGTATCACCATGCCGTATTGACCAGGATAAAGACCAAAAGCAAACGTATCGCCACCGTTTTCAGCGCTCGAGCCATCGTGATTTAAATCAATCCCAGAGGGCACACCTGTATTTACCGGCGCCGTATAATGATAGGGGTAATCAATAGGGTCAGCGCCGTGTTGCGAAAACGCCAAGTAATTCTTGATAAATGCCCGCACACCTTGAGCATCATCCCCAGTGTAATCGAATTCATTAAGCAGGATAATATCAGGGCGAACCCGTTGAATGATTTCGGCAATATTGCGGATTTGCTGATGTTGACCCGAGGCGAGACGCTCAAACAGCTCGGCGCCTGTTGGCTGATGATTTTTAGGTAAGTAATTACTCGCTTCCATACTCACATTAAACGTCCCAATTCGTATCGATTGTGCCTGACTCACTAACACCACTCCCATCCATAATGCGATTAAGATTAACGCTTTATACATTTATGATTTCCTTAAACAAATAAAAAAGCCGGCTACAAGAGCCGGCTTTACGTTAAATCAATTTAATGATTAGAACTTGTAGTTAACACCTACGCGAACTGACCACAATGAAGCATCCCCAACACGTGTCTGACCTGCTGGATCAATAAATGACTCATACACGTACTGTCCCGCATCATTGATCGATGCTTGAACGGCTGGCTGTGCACGAGGGAAGCTAGTTTCATATAACACGCCCCAGTCATCGTTAAGCATATTACCGACGTTTTCAATAACGATGAAAGCTTCACCTTTGTGTTCTTTCATGAAACCAGGAAATTCCTGAGAAACACGAAGATCGACTTTAGTCCACCAATCGCCATAAATACTATTGCGTTCCATGATTTCGCCACGCTTCAAACCTTCAGCATCGATAAAATCATTAAATGCATTAACATCAAAATCATCACCGTAAACTACATTACTATCGTTAACGTCTGGTACGTATAACAAGTGACGGTCAATGAAGCCTACCGAATCACCAAACGCAAATCCGGTATTGCGACCGAAGGTATAACTATATGGTCGACCTTCGTTCGCGGTAGCAAACATGTTAAAGCGAGTTCTGTAACCATCAAAGAATTCAGTGGTGTAACCCAAACGGAAGGTGAAACGCTGAGGAATTTCATAGTTAGAGGCAGCTAAACCTGGATTCTCAGGATCAGATGTGTTGTTCAAGTAGTTTGAGAAAGCTACTGAGCTGGTCATCGGGCTAACTTCGCTAGTTGAAACATGTGCGTAAGATGCACTCCAGTCAACACCATTATTATATGCTTGGCTTAAACCGATAGAGATAGTGGTTGAGTCACCTGAATCGCCATCAACATTCGTTAACATGAAATCTTGATCACGGCCATTAACACTCGTGTAAATTGGACGTCCGTCCGGTGCTACATCGCCACTTAACCCACGGCTAATATCGCTGATAATAGCCGCATTTTTCTTTTTAGAATAAAGATAGTCGACCATTACTAAGAGGTCGTTTTCAAAGGTGTAAGTCGCGCCTAATGCGTATTTCCACTCAGATGGGATTTCGAAGTCCGGATCTTGAATGTTCAATCCACCGTTACTGCCTTGACCTGCAGCCACGGCATCAAACAAATCTTGTGGTAAATCTAAAATCGGTCTACCTTCGCCAGTAAAGTCCATGTCAAATACTGATGTACCTGAGCGGTCTTGGTTTTCTAACTGAATTACACCGTTATTTGAATAATTGTTTGAAATCCAAACATTTGGATTACCGCCTGAGTACAAGCCAATTCCACCACGAACTTCTAATTGCTCATCGACGACCCAATTAATGCCTAAACGAGGTTGCAATAAATCAACGCCGTCAAGATTTTGTTGGTTAGAAAAACCGTAAGTCGCTTCGACTAATGGGTTTTCAGGAGGTAAATCATCACTTGTATACCAATCATAACGAAGGCCATAGGTAATAGTCATGTCTTCATCTAACCAATAATATTCATCCTGAATGTAAGCAGTGTTAATTTCATAAGAAAAAGTAGCCGCGGCATCAAGTGGATTATTAGTTACGGCTGCATTCTCATAGGTAATACGGTTTGGTGTGCCTGCATCAAAATCGTCAATCGAACTGAAACGATACTCGCCTTCAGCTTCTTGAACAAATAAGTTAAAAACGTCTAGTTTTTCATACTCGTATCCGCCGGTAATAACATGGTCACCCACGGTGTAAGTACCGGTTAATTTTAACGTATCTGTATCGTAAGTTAGTTTGTTTGCATGACGAGAATCATCTGCACCTAAATAAACAGTGGCCTCTGATGCGTTACCATCTCCATCATGGTCAAATAATGTATCAATTTGAACTTCGCCGAAGTTAATCCCACCTAATGGCAGTACTGAAGCTTCGAATTCTGAGGTACCAATACGCAATTCAGTAGAAAAGTTATCGCTCCAGTCTGAGTAGAGTGATGCAACATATGAAGTCAATTCACCACTTTGATCGTAATAATGATCTGAGAATTCATATTCATTAGAGTCACCGTCTGACTCACGAATAATGTTTCCGTCATTGTAGTTATAAACTAAAGATGCGCGATGATCCGAGTTAATCTGCCAATCTAATTTCAGCAGTATTTTTTCATCTTCTACTGGGATATTACTTACTTCGTCGCCTGGCGTGTAACCATATTTATTAATAGCAATATTACGGATACGGTCTAACTGTGCTTGAGAAACGCCTTCTACAGGAGTCGCCGCGCTTGAATCGCCGGCTCCGCGGTCGAACAAAGTTACACCTTCAAGTTTCTCGTAGGCACCATAGAAGAACAACTTATCTTCGATTAACGCTCCACCAAAGTTAACACCGTAACGGCGCTCATTGAAACTAGCTGAAGCCAGTTCATCTCCTTCCAACTTGTCACCACGTAATGAATCGTTGGTGTAATCGAAAAATGCGCCGCCATGCCATTCGTTACCACCAGATTTAGTTACCGCATTAATATTACACGCGGTAAAACCACCGTATTGCACATCAAACGGGGCTAATTCAACCGCTACTTGGTCGATTGCATCATAAGAAAACGGAATACGAACTGTCGGATACCCATTTCGGTTAAGACCAAAATTATCGTTCATACGTACACCATCCAAAGTCAGGCTGTTAAAGCGAGAACTTGAACCAGCGCACTGAATGCTATCTTCATCAGCTTCATTGATGTAAATTCGTGGATCAATTCTAATCACGTCTTTAATATCGCGGTTAATAGCGGGCGCATTTTCAAGGTCATCTAACCCAAAATTTGCTACAGGGCCTGACGAACCGTAAGACGAATTGATAACAGATCCAGTGACCGCAACGCGTTCTATGCTTTCTCCGCTTTCAAGGTCAATATTTTGGCTTAGTGTTTCACCTAAGGTTAAGTAAACGTCGGTCAATGTGCGAGTACCCGCAGCATCTTGAACAGCAATAGTGTATGGACCACCTACACGTAAACCACGTAAGTTATAACGACCAGTTTCGTTCGTGCTAATCACTTTCACAGAACCAATACGATTATCAGTGATCGTTACCGTCGCCCCCGAAACCGACTGGCCATCTTGGGTTAAGACAGTTCCGCCGATACTTGATGATGTTTCCTGAGCAAGGGCAACTGATGACATGCCGATTGACATGGCCACCGCTAACGCGATGCTGGTGAGTTTAGTTTTTCTTAGCATTGTGTGTTTCCTAAGTGTTGTGAATAGTAAATCGTGTTAATTTTTATGCCGCTATTATTTTGTTTTATTATTGCATTTATATTACTACACAGACCAATAACCGAACAATCTGACTAATTGGTCAAAATTTCCCTGCCCGCTTGCAAATTTTATCTGTTAACGACCACTATTATTATTTATTGTTATTTGCCTGACACGATTTGTGACAAAGACTACCTTAGTCAGTGTGAACAATCCTCGCAAAGTAAAAACCCCTTAACAACATTCATAACTTCTTATTACTATGTTATAAAAATCATATACTTATATGACTTAAATAAACTTACCTATTGCTTTAAGTAAGACTAACTGGTCAAATCAGTACAATAAGTAAAAACATTATGCTTGAGTGTAGATTAAAATTTTGTCGACTAGTGCTATTGCCCTTCCCCTTTTATCCGGATTTTTCATGCTGGCCAGTTGGTATGCTGGTGTTTTTTCGAGCGCAATAAAAAGTGAAAATTTAGTTAATTTAATTTCTGAATCGCTTACTTGCCAAACAAAATCGGTAAAAAATAGTGACGAATTTGTTGCATTTATAACCGATCAAGGAATGGCGAGCAAACTTCTTTCTGCATTATGTAGCAACCAAACGCTCAATCGTCAATACGGTAAGGTCACCGTGCAGTGGAGCCACAATGAGCAAGAAATCATCCAATATGTTGGTAAAGGTATAGCCGACCTCGCCCTCGTGAAAGAAAACGTGATGTTAGCCTTTGCTGCTCAAACGACTTACCGTTATCAGACCGTCGCTCAATACCAAGACTATTCCGCCTATCTTATTTCATTAAAAGAGAAACCAGAGCTAAGTAAACAATACCTATGGGGAAAAAGTTTAGGCCTATTGGATTATCCTAGCAGTAGATCAGGCCATATAGTTCCTAAAGGGCTGTTAAACGATTTGGGCATATCTGAAGCGAACATGGACATTATTTACGTGAACTCCCATGAAGCGCTGCGTGACCTGTTAGCCGCAGGAAAAGTCGATATCATCTCGTCATTTTGGAAAGATATCGATGATCAACGCTTCTCGGCAAATTATATTACACCGATAAAAACCAAAGTAAGCGGCAGCAAATGGTATTTAAAAATGGAGACCCAAAATACTGATTTGATTTGTGAAATTCAAAAAACTTTATTGCAACTATCAAGCAAAACACAGTCAGATTATTACAGCCAGCTGCAACTTATCCCCAACCACTGCCAGTTGCCTTTAAATGCAAAGATACCGGTGCCAGATGAAAAATAAATTTATATATGCTGCGGTATTTGTGCTGTCATGGCTGATATTTCAGTTCGCATTTGTCATTGGAGTACATTTTCAATCCACTGCTAACCAGACACAATCTTTAGCCAGTGTTGAGAAGCGCATTGCAATCGATCTGCCAAAACTCCGGCTAGCTAACCCAAAATTTAAAACCGTTGCAGACTCTCGTTCTGTCAGTCGTTATTTATCTGACCTAAATGCAGCTTTGGATCTACAGTCTTCGCCGTTATATGTGATCAGCATTCAAGGGATTGCAGCCCCCGATGTGATACCAGCCAAAGCGCCTTTAGAAGCATATTTGCTGACAAATGACCAAAAAATCGTCATTCAGTACGCAGCAAAATCGCTGACTTTCTTAGACTATTTTGGCACTATTCCACTTTTATTGGCCTTAATTATCAGCCTGTTATGTATACGGAAACTACGTACCTCACATAATAAAGCCGCTACTGTGATGGACGAACTAGAAACAATCGCGAGCCATCAGTTAATCATCGATTTAAAAAGTAAAACATTAGCTTATATCGATACGAGTACCGCGATAGTTTTACCCAATAAGCCCTTCTGTTTTTACGCTGCCTTAGTTGATTTTTGCATACAAGATAAAAGTGCCAATTTAAGCAATAGCAGTGATGTACCTGATGAACTCGTGCAAACAGCAAACAAGTACTTTTACCGCTTAATAGATTTAGGTCACACAAAGCGGAAACGTCCTGACTTTGCTGCAAACTTAGATAAAACCCTCAGTGAAATTCGTTCGGCGCTGGATGATATATTCGTCGACTACCAAGATGAAAAAGAACAATTTTATCCGCCAAAAGCTCAAGGTGAAGGTTCACGTTCAAAGTTACATAATTATGCATTGCCTAATATTAAAGCAGATAAGGTTCTCTTCATTGGAAAATAACCATCAGAGTTCACGCAACACTGACGCTCAAATACTTAATCCTAAGTGTAAAATGCGTCTATCCGCCTACCAAAAAACTTTCTGGCTTCATGAGTAGCAGAAAATTTCATACAAACAAACTTGACCAGTTGGTCAACAAACCGTAATCTTGTTGCGTTAATGTTAACCAATGGGGCTGACATTGTACTGGTTTACGAATTGTCATAAAAATTGCTATATAAATGGGCTGTGAAAACTGACTTTTTCGCCGTTCGCTGGTATCTTTCAAGCAATCTCATATCTATCAATTCGGAGTAGTATGTCTGCCCCTCTCGTTATCGCTATCTCCGGTGCTTCTGGCTCGGGTAAATCGCTGTTTACTGAGAATTTATTAAAAGAATTTTCTGAAGACGGTAAACATGTACAAATTCTTCGTGAAGATCATTATTACCGCGCTCAAGATCATCTACCGATGCAAGAACGCGAAAAAAATAATTATGATCACCCCAAAGCATTTGAACATGAATTATTAGTTGAGCATCTACAAGCCCTGAAGAACTGGCAGTCAGTTGATTATCCTCACTACTGCTATAAAACGCATACACGCTTGGCTCAGACCGAAAAACTAATGTCAGCACCGGTTATCATTATTGAAGGTATTATGTTGTTAGCGAATCAAGAGTTACAACCCTTATTCGATATCAAAATCTTTGTTGATACGCCCCTAGACATTTGTTTATTACGGCGCATGAAACGCGATATTGCTGAACGTGGTCGCACATTGGATTCCGTTGCGAAGCAATACGAATCGACTGTTAAGCCTATGTATCATCAATTTATCGCACCTAGTCGTTTCACTGCCGATGTGATTGTGACCCAAGGCGGGAAAAATCGTATTGCCCTGGATGTGATTAAATCACATATTCAGCAAACTTTACTTTAGCCCGATAAAATAACGACGACATAATAACAATAATTAAGGAGTTAGGATGGTCAGCTTGATTGGCATCGCCGTTCTGTTCATTCTTGCGATATTGCTCTCTGCACATCGCAAGTCAATAAACTGGCGCACCGTGGGTGGAGCATTTGCCATTCAAGCCATAATTGGCGCATTAGTACTGTATTTCCCTCCAGGAAAAGACTTTTTATTAGGCCTGACGGTCTACGTCAAAAATATTATCGAATATAGCCAACAAGGTATTGATTTCATTTTTGGTCAATTAGGGAACAAATCCTTAGGATTCATTTTTGCTTTTAACGTGTTGCCCGTTATTGTATTTTTCTCGTCATTAATCACCGTCCTTTATCATTTGGGTATCATGTCTTGGATTATCCGTTTAATAGGCGGATTCTTGCAGTTCGCACTTAAAACAAGTCGTCCTGAATCCATGTCAGCCGCTGCCAATATATTTGTTGGCCAGACAGAAGCCCCCCTCGTCGTTAAACCTTTTATTCCGCATATGACACGTTCGGAACTGTTTGCCATTATGGTTGGCGGGTTAGCCTCTATTGCGGGCTCCGTCATGGCCGGGTATGCGGGTATGGGAGTCGAGATAAAGTATCTGTTGGCCGCTAGTTTTATGGCTGCTCCCGGCGGCTTGCTGATGGCTAAAATCATCATGCCTGAAACCCAAGAAGTTAAGAACGAACTAGCTGAAGTCGATAACGAGGAAGACAAGTACGCTAACATCTTCGATGCAGCAGCTAGCGGTGCAGCCTCAGGTATGCACTTAGCGCTCAATGTTGGCGCCATGTTGCTTGCTTTTATTGCGCTTATCGCTTTATTAAACGGCCTCATTGGCTGGGCCGGCGGAGTTGTCGGCATTGAAAACTTAAGTTTCGAAGTCATACTGGGATACGTTTTTCAACCCCTAGCATGGGCCTTAGGTGTGCCATGGGATGAAGCCAACCTTGCGGGTAGCTTTATTGGACAGAAAATGGTCGTCAATGAATTTGTTGCTTATGTAGACTTTTTGAAATATCAGGCGGATTTGTCACCTGGTACGCAAGCTATCGTAATATTTTCGCTGTGTGGCTTTGCTAACTTTTCATCCATTGCAATATTAATGGGCGGGATCGGCGCATTGGCGCCTACCAGACGTAAAGAAATAGCTCAATTGGGCCTCAAAGCTGTATTAGCCGCAACCTTGGCCAATTTAATGAGCGCCGCCCTAGCTGGCCTATACTTGAGTCTTTGAACCATTACTCATAATAAAGGAATGAATGCCAAGGTGGGCACTCCATTCACACTACACGACAGACAGGAAAGAATATTATGCAATTGCTAGCCGTCGATTATCTAGCGCCTGACGCAGACAAAAAATTCGTAGAATCACTACGCCAAACGGGTTTTGGTGTACTTAAAAACCACCCCATTGAACAATCTACTGTTACGAGTATCTATCAGAACTGGCAGGCTTTTTTTAACCGTGATGATAAACTTCATTATGCATTCGATAATCAAAGCCATGATGGTTTTTTCTCTACCAAAGTATCAGAGACCGCCAAAGGTTTTAAAAAGAAAGATATTAAAGAATACTTTCATTATTACCCTTGGGGGAAGTGCCCACCAGACTTGAAACAAGAGTTACAAGATTATTATCAGGCCGCCAACAACTTAGCGTCTGAATTACTTGCTTGGGTTGAGAAGTATTCACCTTCAGAAGTGGCCGCATTATACAGTGAACCGCTTTCAGGCATGGCGAAAGATAGTGATCAAACATTATTGCGGGTTTTGCATTACCCACCCATTACGGGTGCTGAAGAGCCTGACGCAATTCGCGCGGCAGCACATGAAGACATTAACCTGTTGACTATTTTACCGTCCGCTAACGAACCCGGCTTACAGGTTAAAGGGACGGGAGATGAGTGGATCGACGTACCTTGTGATTTCGGAACCTTAATTGTCAACATTGGAGATATGCTCCAGGAAGCCTCAGGGGGATATTTCCCATCAACATCACACCGGGTCATTAATCCTAAAGGTGCTGATCAATCTAAATCACGCATATCACTGCCATTGTTTTTGCATCCACGTCCCGAGGTCGTTTTATCTGAACGACATACAGCCAAATCTTACTTGGCTGAACGTTTGCGGGAACTGGGCGTGGCATAAATAGATTTAGCTACCCCCATTAGAACCTACCTTGTGGATAGCCATCCGTGAGGTAGGTTCATGTTAAACGAAAATTCGCTTATTAAGAACGACTCAGTAAATCTAACTTTCCTTGGTACAACTCTTTCTCCTGCATGTTCTTAGCGGTGCGCTTCGCTTTCTTCAAATAACGTTCGGTTTCTGCTACCTCACCAAGAGCAAAATAGGTTTTTGCTAAAGCAAAAAAGATTTCATGACGCGTTTTATCGATAGCAAGTGCACGATTGAAATGTGCTAACGCTTGCTGTAAGTCCCCACTGTCATAATCCCTTCTACCTAAATCCAAATGGTAATAAGGGTTGCGTAATCGTTTGCTTTCTACACGGGCAAGGATCTCAGCAGACTGCTCAGGTTTATTTGAGTATGCATAGAGATAGGCTAAATTCTCCCAGGCAGTTAAATTATCAGGCGACGATGCCAGCGCCATTAAATATACCCGCTCAGCTAAATCAAATAGCTTAGACACTCGATATAAGAAACCCAAATTCACTAAGGCTGAATCAAAGTTTGGTTCTACTTTTAGGGCCGCTGAAAAATAAGCGTAGGCTAAATCTCGCTCATTATTGATCAGGGCGTCAGCGCCTTTATTATTGTAAAACATTGCAATCACTTGGTTTTTACTAAGGATTTTTCGCGGAAAGTGTTTCTTCTGGGTTTGTGGATCAAAATCAATTTGGTACCCACGTTTATATAAATAAAACGAGTTGGTGCTTCGCGCTTGGGGGATTATCTGTAAATTAATATGCCCGTTTAACAAACTTACGCCTTCTCGACGCGTCCAATATTCAGGTATTTGAATGTCCTGAAAACGTACACTTAAATCGGCTTCATTGGCCAATGCGTAGGTCATAATCGATAAAGACAAACAATTTGCGGCCCGATTATGAAATGTCTCATTGGCCGTCGTATTTGCATCGCCCCGGTAAAGTAAGTCGAAATTTAAACGCTTAAATATACTGCGTGCTAGGGTTTCCGTACGCTCGATTGGATCTTGTATATGGCCAACTGTTTGCTGAACATAAGTTCTTGCTTCTTTATCTAAACGGAAGATGTCTTTTTCTGACTCTATTGAAATGTGCTTGGCACTAGGGAAGGCTTCATCATCAAAAATGGGACCGGATACGTGTTTTACGGTTGGCGCACTCTGACATGCTGTTAACATAAACGTAAAGATAAGAACTAACCAGAATGTATGCTGCTTGGTAAAGTGGTTCACAATACTTCTCCTCTTTGCTACTCCTTTAAATCTAGTTAAAAAGAGCGCTTTTTACTATAGCTCAGAGGTATATTTTGCAACATTATATTAACAGACACTAAACGCAGAGTTTACATATGCTTATATGGTTTATATTCAGAGCTGATCAAGTGACGCTGGAAATACGTCAATGGCATCCGTAATCAGCAGACTTTTTAAGGTGTCACTATTTTGGGGGGCAAACTTTTGGATTTGCGCAAAGAGTAATTCCATCGTCGCCATAGCATCGTCTAGGGCGTTGTGCGCGGGTACTGCAGGTAAATTATAACGCGCACGGCATACAGGTAACACAACAGCATTCGGCGGTGGTGGGCGTAAATTTCTAGTCAACTGGTATAAACCAAAGCGCAAGGTGTCTAGCGTAACTACGGTAGGTAAAGGAATATTCAACTTCTTAAATACACCGTTTAGAACCGTCATGTCCAAACCAGTACAGTGAAAAACCCAAATGTGGCTGCTGGCATATTGTTTCAACTCTTCAAGCGCAATACGCACTGGTTGGCCTTGGGCGATATCTTGGGCTGTTAAGCCGTGTATGACTGGGCTTTGGTTTAACGAGGCAGTCGTTGACACGACTTGGTAGAAACAGCTTTGCATCGCTATCTGCTTACCCTTTCCTTCAACCCAACCAATTGACAGAATTTTAGTATCGTTTAGGTTAAGTGAGGTCAATTCTAAATCTATACACAGAAAAGGTATTTCCCCCAACGGCATATTTAACCACTCTGGAGGTATTTGTGGTTTAGGGGCAAACCACTTACGTATTTTTTGCCACATTAAATAACCCTCTTAGTCTCGATTAGCCTAACCCGCCGGCAAACTTAAACACGGCAGCTTGCTGAGTACGGCGAATAACCCGCATGGCTTCTTTTAATTGGTACTTCTCAATGGACGATAAGTCACTGATTGAGACGTAGTTGTCGGTGACTTTGTTTTGGATTTGATGACGCCAGCGTAATCGATTAAACAACAACCAAATATCCCGTAGATTTTTGACATCTTTACTGGATAATCCCGAATGCGTTAACAGTCCATCTAAACGATGGGGAATAGACGGCATAGTTAAGCCGTTGGCTAAGGAGTATATACGCACTAAATTATTGATGATCGCCACGCCGCTGTTTTTCAAATCGATACAATCTTTTTTCCCTAAGCCCTTTTTGTAAACAAATTTTTGAAACATAGATAAAGGAACATGCCCTTCACTTGCGTGGCGCGTTAAGGCCGCAATAAATCGGGACTGTTTGAGCAGTTCTTTACGTTCAGTATGCAATTGATTGAGTAAAAAACGATTCCCTGCAACCGCACGTACATCAAGAAAAATATTACAGTTTAAAATAGCTTGAGGGCTTGGCTCTCTTACCCAAGACTCCGCTTGGGCGACCGCCTGTTCTACCGATAAACGCAATTCTGGGTTACTGGCCATAATATTGCCAGTACACAGCTTGATCCCGCATTTATCAAGTCCTCTGCACACGTACTCGGCCATATCGGCAAAATACTGTGCTTGTTCAGGATTCGGCTCTGTCGAAAATAGCATGCCATTGTCTTGATCAGATCCCATCGTTTGGTCTTCTCGCGCTTGCGAGCCATAAACCAACCAACAAAACGCTAACGGTGCTTCACCATGTTGTTGTTGAAAAAAACCAATCAGCTTGCGAGTCATGATATCGGTTGCTTGAGATAGCACTTTGCCCGCGATATCAAAATCACCTAAACGTTTGGCATGTTTAGAGAAGTAATGAGGAAGTTGCCAAGACAATCGTGTTAAATCATACAGAGAAGGGGCTTTGGTAAGCTCGTTAATAACAAATAATACATTACCACGTTGGTGGCGGATCATGTCGCTAGCGGTCAACATGCCAAGTGGCACACCAGTATTTTTATCGACAACCGGTAAATGATGAACATTGTGCTCTGTCATCATGCATAGCGCGTCAAATAAAGTGCGCTGATCATTAATTTTCACTGGATCTCGGGTCATGATCTCACTGACCGATAGGTTTACATCGGTTTGCTGGGCGACCACTCGATTGCGTATGTCTCTGTCAGTTAATATACCGACCAAAGTTTGCTTATCCGTTATCACCAGCGACGACACGCTGCTATGGGACATTTTCTGCACGCCTTGCAGAATACTGCTGTGGATATCTTCACTCACGACCCCATCCGATATAACCTCTCGGATCGGTTTATATAACCACATAGACTTGGAATCATCTACCTGCTCAGTGTAAATTTGCTCTGAAGTGTAATTTCGAAAAAATATCTCAATACTAGGATGATTTTTAGCGCATTGCGCAAAACCCTTTTTGGGAATGCAATAGACTAAGCCTGGACTGTCTACTTTAACCGTGATCTCATTTGGTTGTTTTTGCCATAAATTATCACACCCAAAATAATCTCCATCACTGACATGACGCTCAGCTTCTGCGGAGTCTTGCACCGAGTATTGACCATTGTAGATGAGAAACAATGCCCCCTGTTGTTGCTTTAAAATACCGGTAACATCTTCTTGGCTAAAGTAGGCAACAGTAATAGATTGCGCCAGAACATTGATTTCTTGTTCGTTCAATGAATCAAAGGGAGCGGAATCACGCAGAAATTCTAATGTATGCTGGGGAATATGATTCATAACTATTTTCTACCAATAACTAACAATAAAGCGCAGAACAAAAGAATACCTTAGTTATCGATAAATTCGGTACATATTAATGAAGAAGTGCGCTTAGTGGATTGCGTTTATTAATGCAACAAATGCGCTTTCGGGTTGTGGCTTAAAGAAATGAAAACCTTGGATCGCTGCGACGCCCTTATCACTAAAGTACGCCCGTTCTTCGAGAGTTTCTACCCCTTCAACGACGCACTCCAACGAAAAGTGCCGGGAAATATAAATGATGGCTTCGACAATTACCTGATTATCTGCACTTTGATCAATTTTAGCCACAAAACTACGATCAATTTTGACGGATTTTAATGGCAACTTATGCAGATAAGATAACGACGAATAACCACTTCCAAAATCATCCAACATAAAATGCAAATTGTGAGCGGCTAAGGCATTCATAATACTGATAGCAGTGGTAATGTTTTCCATGGCTACACCTTCCGTTATTTCTAATCGCAAGCATGAATGAGAAATATTATACTCATCTATCACTGCTAATATCTGCTCAACAAAATGCGCTTGGCTGAACTGGCGAGGACTAATATTGACACTGATGTAACGTAATTTACCCCTATCAAACCAATCGCGATTCTGCGCGATCAACTCGCAAGTATGCCTTAAAACCCAAAGTCCAATATCAACAATAAGCCCGGATTCCTCCGCTACCGGTATAAAGTCTTGCGGACCGACCCAGCCTAACGTTTCGTCATGCCAACATATTAATGCCTCAGCGGCCACAACCTTACCGTCAACATCCACGAGCGGTTGAAAATATAAGCTAAACAATTGTTCACGTAGTGCGATATGAAGGCGTTGCTCCACACTAGAACGAAATGCTGACATCACTTGTAATTCTTGACGATAGAACATGTAACCGTTACGGCTCGTATGCTTAATTTTGTACATAGCAACATCTGCATGTTTAATGAGATGTTTAGCCTGCTCACCAATGGTTAAGTTCGCACTCAATTCAGGAGAGGGAAACAAAGCAATCCCTATGCTAAAACTGGTATACACAGAACAGTGAGATAGCTCAATACTCTCACGCGTAATGTCGAGCATTTTATCGGCTACCTTAGTTGCCCTCGTCACAGCGCTTTGCTCATCACTGCCTATATTGCTCAGTAACAAGATAAATTCATCGCCACCCACTCGCGCCAAGGTATCATCACGGCGAATGCAGGTTTTCAATTGACTGGTAATATTGATCAGCAATTCATCACCTACAGAATGGCCCAACGTATCGTTGATTAACTTAAATCTGTCCAAGTCAATAAAAAATACCGCACCAAACTGCCCCCGCTGCTGAACATTTATCAGCAGGCTTTGCAAATTGATGCTTAACATTTTACGGTTAGGTAATCCGGTTAATACATCCTGATAGGTTTGCCTTCTAAGTTGTTCTTCGATTGCCTTACGATTCTTGATTTCATCAACAAGTTTTTGATGCTCCAAACAGGCTTGGCAACTCACGGCTAAGCGCTCAAACAGCGGTAGCAGTGCATGTAACACTATGTCATCTATGGGTTGTATTCTTCGCTCAAAGCTAATCGCGCCAAAATGCGGAATTTTAAACAGATAAAAGAAGCTTTGCCCTTTTTTGTGGCAAAACGTCATCATGTCCAATTGATTAAACTGGTATACCTGTTCGACCAACCAGTCGTTCACTTCGTCAGATCTATGGTCATAGGGATAACAAAGCAAATCATTTTCTTTGCCAGCCCTAGGGGCCTCCTTAAACACAACGGCTCGGCGTAGACTTAAACGCTTTTTTGCTCTGTCTAAAAAAAGTTGCAGCATTTTGTCTAGATTGAGATCCAAACCAATGTGCATAGCCAGTTCGTGCTGAATTGAAATGATTTGGAGAGTACGGCTCATTTCGGTCATCTATATTCTAATCATAAATCTAAGCAATAAAGTGCAGTAACGCAGAGCCGTGCTCATCATCTGACCCGTTCCTCAGCGTTGACTCGAGCTAGTGCCGTTACAGCAGTTTTATTATGCAAACTCAATATACCGCTTTCATCTAGGGCAATCTCGCCTAACACTAACCCGCCAACAAGCCGATGATGCTGGCCCAGTTCAGCATGGATTTGCTGTAATTCGCGAGTAAATTCGTCACGCAGAAACAATTGCCGACTCACACAATCGAACAATATACAGTCACCCATATGTTGTGTAGATATCATATTAACAAGCGTATTTCTCACCGCTCCTGATGCTGCTGAAATTAATTTTTGCGCGTCCCCGCGCATAATATACAACATGGTGTTTTCCGGTATGTCTCCAGCACAAATCAGTCCTTTTTCATCAACTTTAATAGGATCGCGAATAAGGACTGTGTCGTCCAGCCGTGCTAAGCCAAAAGGAAAGGTTTTCGCGATATCAAAAAAGTCGTGCTCATCAAATAACAGGGAGCTGTGCTCTTCGACCACACGTTGATAAAGTTTGTCCGCGGACTCAAAATTGAGTTCAACAATTCGGTTATCATCGACTTTGTTCGCTAAATAAGGACCCGCGAGCACTTCCCAACCATGCCCAACGGCTAAATCCCATTCAGTGGTCATTTCGACCAATAACATGGCATCTTGATGCATACCTTTAGGGCTGAAAAGACAGGGCTGCGGATGAAAGGCCAAGGTGCCTGCTCCGCCGCCGAATACGCAACAATCATCAGATATCGAATGCAGTACCTGTTGTAAATAACCATCGATTTGCCTTGATAAGGCATCCGCCATAATCACAACTGAGTGAACAGACGAGGAAGTTAAGCTTACATTTACGGAATGAGGCGAGATGTTTGAAATATTTTCAATTACCGAGACATGTATATCATTGGCCAACCCCACCGCCAAAATCCCTTTAGGCTCGAATCGTGAGTTGACGATAAGACCAGGGAATACCCCACCGAAGATTGGCACTTTGAGTTTATTAACCCATAGGTTAAACGTTTCCCCCCAAGATGCGGCCTCATCAGTGCACAGGAGCATGATCCCCTTAGGATTACTGGACATCAGCAGGCTAACACTCTCGGCCAACGCTTGAACTGTCACATCCGAGGTAAATCGTACATCGGTAAATACCGCCATCAACGTCCTTGTCACTGCAAAAAAATTTTAAATGTTTGATATGACAACAATAATAGCTAAAAACGCTTAAATTACCAGCGCTGAGTGACGACTGCTCAACCAGAAGTTGGCGGAAAATAAAAAGCGCCCGAACGAGTGGGCGCTTTTGTAGTAAAGGGGTATTTTCAACACCCCGATATTGATTGTATCGCTACCGATTCGTTAATGCGCAGTTGCCTCTCCCGCACCTTTTGGATAACGAATATCCTCGACTAATTGCTGGATCTCTTGGGGGGCTTCCTTCGTCATTTTAAAGACCAATAACGCCACAGCGAAATTAACCAACATACCGATTGCTCCAATGCCTTCAGGCGAGACACCAAACCACCAGTTTTCAGCCACATTGGCTGCTGGGTTAACAAACTTAAAGTAGATAATATACGCAGCGGTAAAACCTATTCCGGCGAGCATGCCAGAAATAGCGCCTTTGTCATTCATACGCTTCATGAATATTCCCAAAATGATGGCAGGGAAGAACGACGAAGCTGCTAAGCCGAACGCAAAGGCAACTACTTGTGCGACAAATCCGGGCGGATTAACACCAAAGTACCCTGCAATAACGATAGCAACGCCTGCCGCCAGACGGGCATAAAACAGCTCTTTTTTATCCGAAATATTTGGCATTAAATTACGCTTTAATAAGTCATGGGATACCGACGTTGAAATAACCAACAACAAACCTGCTGACGTAGAAAGCGCTGCTGCAATACCACCAGCTGCGACCAAAGCAATCACCCATGCTGGTAGATTGGCAATCTCTGGATTGGCCATGACAATAATATCCCGGTCTACGTGCATTTCATTGCGCTCATCACCTGAATAGAACATTTTACCATCTTGGTTTTTATCGTCCCAGCTGATAAGCCCCGTTTTTTCCCAGCTAGTGATCCAACTTGGCGCTTCGCTGTGAGGTGTGCCGGTAGCCACTTGTTCATTAACCGTTGGGCCATTAATGGTTTCTATCATGTTTACACGTGCAAATGCAGCAATAGAAGGCGCAGTAGTATATAAAATAGCGATAAATAACAATGCCCAACCCGCGCTCTTACGGGCATCACGCACTTTGGGTACGGTAAAGAAGCGTACAATGACGTGGGGTAATCCAGCGGTTCCCACCATGAGAGCGGCAGTAATGCAGAACACATCGAACGTGCCTTTTGTGCCGGACGTATACTCGTTAAATCCCAGCTGGGTTGAGAGCCCATCTAATTTGTCGAGCAGGTACACCCCTGATCCGTCCGCCAAGGACGCGCCAAAACCTGTTTGCGGTAACACATGGCCTGTTGCCAGTATTGAGATAAAGACAGCAGGCACCAAGTAAGCAAAAATCAGTACGCAGTACTGTGCAACTTGGGTGTAGGTTATCCCTTTCATGCCGCCAAGCACTGTGTAGAAAAATACGATTGCCATACCGATAACAACACCGGTGACAATATCCACTTCCAAGAAACGACTGAAGACCACACCAACTCCGCGCATTTGACCTGCTACATAGGTAAAACATACAAATATCGCGCAGATAACCGCCACCGTACGTGCAGTTTGAGAATAATAGCGGTCGCCTATAAAGTCCGGCACGGTAAACTTACCAAACTTCCGCAGATACGGAGCAAGACACAAGGCAAGTAATACATATCCTCCGGTCCAACCTAGTAAATATACAGCACCGTCGTATCCCATGAATGATATAAGCCCAGCCATCGAGATGAAAGATGCTGCTGACATCCAATCCGCAGCCGTTGCCATACCGTTAGCAATCGGGTGAACTCCGCCACCTGCCACATAAAATTCTTGTGTAGACCCAGCTCGCGCCCATATGGCAATGGCTATATATAATGCGAACGACGCGCCTACGATAATAAAGGTTAATAATTGAACATCCATAGCCCTGCTCCTATTCTTCGTCGACGCCGTAGCGCTTGTCGAGTTGATTCATTTTGTACATGTAGATAAATATCAACGCGACAAAAACATAAATTGCGCCTTGCTGGGCAAACCAGAAGCCCAACTTAAAGCCAAAGACCTGAATTTGGTTGAGTACGTCCACCAGCAAAATACCGAAACCAAAGGACACAACAAACCAAACAACCAGTAGTTTTGCCATCAGAGCGAGGTTCTCCCGCCAGTATGCTTTTTTGTCGTCTTCATTTCTAAATGCCATGTTGTTTCTCATTCAAGGTTAATAAGATGTAAATAACTTTAGTCTTATGTTTTACAAGACGGAATGAGACCATGGTCTTACTGGGTGATTTAGTGCAATAGGCTGTGCTAAAGTCCTGATAAATAAACGTCTTACGCCGAAAATAAGTTGAGAGTTTTATGGCACTAGGTTGGATGGTACTCGCCATCATCTATTTAACGGGCTTGTTTTGGGTAGCCAAATGGGGTGATAGCAATAGTGCGCTAGCAAAACGAATAAGCTCGCATCCAGCGATTTACTCGTTAGCTTTGGCCATTTATTGCACCGCATGGACGTTTTTTGGCTCGGTAGGTGAGGCATCTAGAGATACTTGGGATTACCTACCCATATTACTCGGGCCTATGTTGCTGTATCTATTTGGATATCGATTTTTACGCAAATTGATTGCCGTAAGCAAACGTCAGCACATCACCACCATTGCTGATTTTATTTCATCACGTTACGGTAAACGTCAAACTATCGCCTTACTCGTTACTTTGATAGCGCTACTGGCGACCATTCCTTATATAGCATTGCAGCTAAAAGCGGTCGGTTCAGCATTTTTAATGTTTTCAGGGCAAACTCACGCTGAGTTAGTCGTACTGGGTGCCACCACTTTTATCGCACTATTTTCCATTTATTTTGGTACTAAGCACACAGATGTCACTGAGTATCGTCGGGGTTTGATGGTTGCCATTTCTTTCGAGTCGGTGATAAAACTATGTGCACTTATTGCGGTCGCCACTTTTGGTTATCTAGCCTATAGCCAAACTTCTAGCGCACCATTACTTGGCAAATTTACGACCTACGAAGCAATGGACAATATTTTGTCGTTTTCGTTTGTGGCCCAAACCCTAATGGCAGCTGGTGCTGTGGTGTGCCTACCCCGGCAATTCCATGTCGCCATTGTAGACAACTTAAAGCTCAGTCACTTAAAAACTGCACGCTGGTTATTCCCACTTTATCTTTTGTGCATTGCGGTACTGATCCCCATTATTTCTGCCGCTGGGGATGAAATGTTTCGCTATACAAGCCAAGAGCCCGATACCTATGTTTTGGGTATGGCAATCAACAGCGGCAGTATATTGTTGCAGATGCTGGTCTTTGTCGGCGGGTTATCCGCTGCTACAGCCATGATCATTGTCGCTACTTTGACCCTTAGTACCATGCTAACGAACGATGTCATTTTACCGAACTTACTGTCAGAGCATCGCAGCGCCAATGCGCCCCCGAATTTCACTAAACGTATTTTATTGATCCGTAGGTTGGTGATTGCTGGAATTCTGTTTTTAGCTTTTTTGTATTATCAGCAAATGACTGACAGCCGCTCGTTAGCTTCTATCGGCTTAATTGCTTTTTCCTTAGTGATACAACTTATGCCCGCCATAATCGGCGGTTTGTATTGGAAACGTGGTCATGCACAAGGTGTTTATGCGGGCTTGATGGTCGGGATAGGCTCGTGGATATTATGGCTATTGCTGCCGTTATTAAACGACTCTGGGCAGAATTTGTTATTAAACGACACGATTAATGCCGTAGCCATTTATAGTTTACTCGCTAACACCCTTGCCTATATGTTGTTTTCATATGTGGCCGATGTGCGTTTAATCGATCGGATCCAAGCTGAAGCTTTTGTCACCACCACAGATGATAAAAGCAAGCAGCACAATACACCGCGCACCCACACTACAGTTGAAGATTTGCAAACCCTATTGAGTACCTTTTTAGGTGAAAAGCGCTGCCGTCAATTGCTCAGTGATTACCAGCAACGAAATGGCCAAATACTCAACCCCGCCGAGTCTGCCAGTGAAGAGTTTGTGCTGTTCAGTGAACGGGCGTTAGGTGGAGTCATTGGTGCGTCTTCTGCCAAAGCATTAGTAGACAGCGCCATTAGCGGCAAGAAACTCAATTTCGAAGAAGTCGTTAACTTTTTCGACGATACAACCCAGGCAATACAATTTAACATGAGTGCCTTAGTCGCCTCCCTTGAAAGCCTAGAGCAAGGCATAAGTGTGATCGATCGGGATCTCAATCTAGTCGCGTGGAATAAAAGCTACTTAGCACTTTTTAGTTATCCAGCAAATATGATCCGTGTGGGTCGTCCCATCGAAGACTTAGTCAGGTACAACGCTCAACGCGGTGAATGTGGCTCTGGGGAAGTAGAGTATTTAGTGCATAAACGACTTGAGCATATGCGCAAAGGCACCAGCCATCGATTCTTACGCCAACGAAGTGATGGACGAACATTGGAAATGATTGGCACGCCTTTGCCTGGCGGTGGCTTTGTCACCAGTTTCAATGATGTTACTGAACACATTGAGACCCAACATGCCCTCAAAGAAGCGAACATAGATTTAGAAAATCGCATTCAAAAACGTACACAAGAAGTGCAAACCATCAACGCTGAATTGAGATCTGAGATACAAAGGCGTGCCCAAGCAGAAACACAATTGGTGAGCGCTAGAAGCACAGCTGAACAGGCTAATGCCAGTAAAACACGCTTTTTGGCACTGGCCAGCCACGATATTTTACAGCCACTCAATGCCGCAAAACTTTACCTTGGGGCGCTGCAAGAAGCCGTATTAAATGACGACGCCCGGCAAACTGTGGGGAAATTATCAAACAGTATTCAAGCCAGTGAGGCATTAATAGCGACATTACTGGATATTGCACGACTCGATCAAGGTGAACTTCAGCCTGAGCCTCACGCAACCAATGTTCAAGATGTGTTACAACCACTTGTGGCTGAGTTTGAGCTTATTGCCGAGCAAAAAGGGTTACAACTGCGCTCGCGTATTCCTGAAATATGGGTAAAAACAGATCGCACTTATCTTTACCGCATCATGCAAAACTTCCTGTCAAATGCGCTGAAATATACAGAATCAGGTGGTGTGTTGGTATCAGTCAGGCAACGGGGAGATAAAGTATTATTCCAAGTATTCGATACTGGCACGGGTATCGAACCACAACAATTAGATAAGATTTTCAGCGATTTTTATCGTGTCAGTGGAAACCAGCAACAAGGAGTTGGCTTAGGTTTAGGAGTCGTGCAACGGCTAAGCGCAATTTTACAAGCCAATCTGCGCGTTAGCTCCAAGCTCCACCATGGTAGTTGCTTTAGCATCCAATTACCCCTTTGTGAACCTCTCAAAGCCAAGCCCGTTATGAAAGTTAACAAGGTGGGCTTACATGAACTAAAAGTGCTGTGCGTAGACGACCAAATGCAAAATCTCGATGCCCTGCAATCCTTACTGGTGAAATGGAAAGTTATCGCGCATTGCGCGCAAACGCCCGCCGATGCACTAGCCTCTCTTGGTGACTTTACACCGGATGTCATTTTAATGGACTTTCAATTAAGCAGTGATGTAGATGGACTACAACTTATTGCGTTATTAAGAAGGCAGCTCGCAGAACAAACACCAGGTCAGGTTCCGGCAATACTGATCACTGCGAACATTGAAACTGGGCTGATTGAACGCTGCCAAGAACAGGGCTGTGGATACTTATCTAAGCCAGTTAAACCCGCTAAGTTGAGGGCGTTGCTGCAGGCGGCTCAAGCTGAAGTTGCGAGGCAATAAGCACGGCTTGAGTACGATTATTAATATGTAATTTCTTGAAGATCGCAGTCACATGGGCTTTGACGGTAGCAGTGGCAATATCGAGGTTATAGGCAATTTGCTTATTCAGCAATCCATCACGCATGTAACAAAGTACCTTGTACTGAGCAGGCGTTAAACTTGCTATTTTGTCGGCCAGTTCAGTAAAAGCGTTGTCCAACTCCACGCCGTCACTGGCATAACCTTCAGGTAGCCAAATATCACCTTCAAGCATGCTAGTTACTGCATGCGCAATCTGCGCCGCCCCCGTTGTTTTAGGGACAAAACCGAGAGCTCCGAGGTTAATCACCTTGGTAATGATAGTCGGTTCATCCAAGCCAGAAACCACGGCCACCGGCAGCTCAGGAAACAATTTACGGATGTGAATTAAGCCAAACAAATCACCGCTACCCGGCATATGTAAATCAAGTAGCAGTAAATCGATGTCTGAGTGTTGTTCTAATAACGCTACGGTTTGCATCAGATCGGCGGCTTCTAACAGTTTTAAATCACTGAAAGACATAGTCAGAGCTCCGCGTAAAGCATCGCGGTACAAAGGGTGATCATCTGCAACAAGTAGCGTTATCATATTAGGCTGTTATTTTTACTCGACGCTAGCGATTTAAACGCTGTTCTATCAACGTGTCAACTACACTTGGGTCAGCCAAGGTGGAAGTATCTCCCAGTTGCTCATACTCATTTGCCGCAATCTTACGTAAAATACGGCGCATAATTTTACCAGAGCGTGTCTTAGGTAACCCTGCAGACCATTGAATAAGATCAGGAGTCGCAATAGGACTCAACTCTTTACGTACCCAATTAGACAACTCTTTGCTTAGTTCATCCGTGACCTCGACACCCTCGTTAGGCATAACATACACGTATATACCCTGACCTTTTAAATCATGGGGATAACCCACTACTGCCGCCTCCGCTACCGCGTAGTGAGACACCAACGCGCTCTCGATTTCGGCGGTTCCTAAACGGTGACCAGAGACATTCAGTACGTCATCAACACGCCCAGTGATCCAAAAATAATCATCCTCGTCACGCCGAGCACCATCTCCCGTGCAATACGTGCCCGGATAAGTCGTGAAATACGTTTGCACAAAGCGCTCATGATCGCCATAAACAGTCCGCGCTTGCCCTGGCCAACTGTCTTTTATGATCAAGTTGCCTTCAGTAGCGCCCGCTAATTCATGACCTTCGCCGTCCACCAATGCGGGCTGTACCCCGAAAAATGGATGACTCGCGGCTCCTGGCTTCATGGCGGTTACGCTTGGCAGTGGCGTGATCATGGCGCCACCGGTTTCGGTTTGCCACCACGTATCCACAATAGGACAACGAGACTGACCAACCGTAGTGTAATACCATTGCCAAGCTTCAGGGTTAATGGGCTCGCCAACAGAACCGAGTAGACGCAATGACTCACCACTAATTCCCTCGACAGGGAAATCTCCGTGAGCCATTAATGCACGAATAGCAGTCGGCGCAGTATATAGAATGTTGACCTTGTGCTTATCGATTATCTGACCGATACGGCGCACGTCTGGATAGGTCGGTACACCTTCAAACATCACACTTGTTGCACCATTCGCTAGAGGCCCGTACACAATATAACTATGACCCGTTACCCAACCTACATCGGCCGCACACCAATACACTTCGCCGGGTTGATAGTCGAACACGTACTTATGGGTCATTGATGCCCAAACTAAATAACCACCCGTGGTGTGTACGACACCTTTTGGTTGCCCAGTTGAGCCAGAGGTATACAAAATGAATAACGGGTCTTCAGCGTTCATCGCCTCAGGAGGACAATCCGTTGAACAATCAGCGGTTAAGTCATGCCACCAGATATCATTTTTACCCCAACTCACCTCGTTCCCCGTATGCTTGAACACGACAACTTGCTCCATACTTGGACAATCATGCTCTGCAAAAGCAGTATCTACGTTAACTTTAAGCGGGATATGCTTGCCAGCTCTTAAACCTTCATCGGCAGTAATCAACACCTTAGCTTGACAATTGTTCACGCGATCGGCGATAGCATTAGGTGAAAACCCACCAAAAATAACCGTGTGTACCGCGCCAATTCTGGCGCAGGCTAACATGGCATATACAGCCTGTGGGATCATCGGCATATAAATGGCAACCCTGTCACCTTTACACACGCCTAACTTGCGTAAACCGTTCGCAATTTTAGCCACTTCATCGTGCAAACGATGATAAGTAATAATGTCATGACTATGGGGGTCGTCACCCTCCCAAATAAACGCTGTAACGTTACCTCGTTTGGCCAAATGTCGATCGATACAGTTGTAGGCTACATTCAATTCGCCATCTTCGAACCACTTGATGCTCACATTGTGTGCGTCGAACGAGGTATTTTTAATTTTAGTGGGGGCTTTAATCCAATCGATTGTTTTGGCTTGTTCGGCCCAAAATTCAGTCGGTTGTTCCACCGACTGAGTATACATACGCTGATAATCGTCAGGTGTAAGGTGGCTGCGCTCTTTAGCGTGTGCTGGAACAGGATAGATTTGTTGCGACATAATTGACTCCAAAAACTGAATACACAAATAAGAATATTGAGCACTGTACTCGTAAGCACGTAAACCGGAATGAGACCTTGGTCTTATCCTTCAATTACAAATAGTCAAACAAAATAGCACAAGCCTCCATAATATTTAACAATCCTCTAGTCTGCGCGCCTAACATTTAAAAGCATGGCGATGTGTTCGCCCCCATCAGCACTATCTGGTGTTTTCCCGTAAAATTCAGCATACGACCCTGGTCTCATAGACCATGCGCTTATAGCGAGTTGTCAAAACCTGTTCCAAAGTAATTACCGCCTCAAATCATAACGATGGAAATCAAAATGACACTCACTCGGCAATTTACTCACTTGGTAATTAGTGGACTCGTAGTCAGCTCTATTATGGCCGCTTCATGCTCTAACGCTAACCCGTTACAAGAAACCTCTTTCACATTTAGCGGTTATATCAAAGCCGATGCAATGGTTAGCCAATATAGTGATGGCACATTAGGCTCAGGCAGTATTGGACGAGATTTTTATATCCCTAGCCTCACGCCAACTGGGGGAGTAAAAGAAAGTGCTCAATTTGACGCCCATATCAAGCAATCCCGTTTTCGCTTTACGACCACTACCCTGCTCAGTAACAATGATAAAATCACCGGTGTGCTCGAGTTTGATTTCCATACCACCCCTGACGGTAACGAGCGAGTAAGTAACTCCTACCAACCACGTATCAGACACGCTTTTTTAAAATACAATAATTGGTTGATCGGACAAACCTGGTCGACTTTTCAAGACGTTAGAACACTCCCAGAATCGCTAGATTTCATTGGTGTAACCGACGGCACGGTATTCGTCCGTCAAACTATGTTGAAGTACACATCAGGTGCATTCGAAGTATCTTTAGAGAATCCAGAAACAACGGTTTCACCATTTGGCGGGAACGGGCGCATTGTCACCGATGATAACTCAGTGCCCGATTTAGCTGCCCGCTATACCTTCAACCAAGCCTGGGGCCATGTTGCAGTAGCAGGTCTAGTCCGCCAACTCGCTTACGAAAACAAGCAAAATGGCAATGACATTGACAGCGCTGAGGTAGGGTATGGACTGAGCATCACCAGTAAAATTAAATTGGGCGAAGATGACCTGCGTATCATGGCAAATATTGGCACGGGTTTAGGTCGATACATCGCCCTTAATGCAGTAAACGGTGCCGTATTGGATGCCAACAATGAACTTGACGCCATTAACGTTCGTGGTCTTACGCTCGCTTATCGCCACTTTTGGGACGAAAAATGGCGCAGTACTTTCAGTTATGCTGTGTTCAGCGCCGACAACGATACAACTTTGACTGGTGTAAATGTGCTTAAAGAGACTTACAGCGTAAGAGCAAATATTCTTTATTCCCCTGCTCCTGAACTGACCTTTGGCGCAGAGTATGCGTATGCACAGAAAACCCTTGAATCAAATATAGACGGTGATATGAATCGCCTTCAGTTTTCGGCCAAATATGCGTTTTAAGCACGATAGGTCACCTGCATTACGAGCTTAAACTTGCAGCAAATCCCAACTTGCTTGCTCGTTTTGCGCCATCATCTTTTTGCTGGCGCTTTTTTATCTTCAGCGTGCCCCGTAAAAAAGTCTAGGGGTTCGTCCATTAAGCTGATTTGTTCCATATTCATCCCATACGTAATAAACTTCGTTCATTATTTTAAGTTAAGTGAACAATACATTATGAAAATTGCCATTTTAGGTGCAATGGATGAAGAAATTACGCTGCTAAAGCAATCAATCAGTCAGTTGCAAGAACACAAACATGCTCACCTCACTCTTTACACCGGGCAACTTAATGATGTAGACGTGGTGCTGGTAAAATGCGGCATCGGTAAAGTCGCGGCTGCCGTTGCTACCACAATCATAGTCGATAAATTCACTCCTGATTACGTGGTCAATACCGGTTCTGCTGGCGGCTTTGACCAAGCCCTCAGTATTGGCGATGTCGTTATCGCTAACGAAGTCGTTCACCACGATGCCGATTTAACCCATTTTGGCTATGCGCTGGGGCAATGTGCAGGTATGCCTGAAACCTTCGTCTGTGACCCCACGCTTATTGATGCAGCTGAACAGGCAGCACACTCATTAGGAGAAGTCAAAATCAAACGCGGACTTATTTGCACTGGCGATGCGTTTATTGGCAGCGACGAAGCCGCTGCTAAATTATTGGCTAATTTTCCAACAATTGCGGCAGCTGAAATGGAAGGAGTTGCGATAGGACAGACCTGTCACTTACTTGGTGTTCCCTTTTTAGTTATTCGTTCCTTATCGGATATAGCAGGGAAGGCTTCCACTGTTTCCTTCCAAACCTATTTAGAGCAGGCCGCTAAGCACTCTGCAATGTTGGTAATGGGTATGATATCAGCGCTCAACAACCAACATCATTCAGTCTAATAACCTTGCCTAGTGACATTGATGCATTAATGAGTTCCCCCTTACTTCAGCCTGTTTGGGTGCTGGGGGTGGTCATGCTGATTGAAAGCGTGCTGCGCTGGCCTGACCGCTTCCACCCTCTGAGCTTTGCGCGCATTGTGGCGGATCGAATGGCAGACAAAGTCCACCCATCAGCGGATAGAGATGCATTACAACAGCGCATATCTGGCACATTAGCTCCATTAGTTTTAATAAGCCCGATAGCAATAATATTAGCCATTTTTACCAATATGGCCGAATTCCCACTCTTTTTCGACGGACTTCTGCTGTTAGTTGCACTGCAATACCAGTCCATACTGCTGCGCGCTAAAAAAGTGCAACATGCCCTTACGTCCAACAAAAAAGTCCTCGCCAGACAAACCCTAGACCCAATGGTCTTACGTGAGACAGCATCGCTTTCTGAGGTGGGAATGATTAAAACCTGTATTGAAAGTTTACTGCTGCGCTTTCATCAGCAATACGTGTTTACGATTGTAGTGTTTTTACTATTTGGGCCGGTTCTCGCGTTGTCAGTTCGTCTGACTTATGACTTCTCTCACTGCTGGAATATCAAGCTCAAGCGCTTCAGATATTTTGGTCAACCTTGTGCCAAGTTTCTTGCAATTATTCAATGGTTGCCACTGCGCATGTCAGCTGCGATTTTTGCCTTGTTAGGCAACGTATCTCATGCGTTCAAGGCGTTACGTGCCTTACCCGCGTCGAGTAGCACCCATCAAGTCGTACTCGCGCTACATGGTGGTGCATTAGGAGTACAGTTAAGTGGCCCGGTTATTTATGATGGATACAAAAAGCGCTCAACCAAGTGTGGCGGCCAGCGTTTTGCTCTAACCCACGATATACAAAGTACGTTCAATCATATTCTGTTAGCTAAATTTTCCCTTTGGGCATTAAGTTTATTTGTCGTCGGTGCGCTATACGGATTAAGTCAATAGCATGACTATGCAAAACTCATGAACGCTTTGGTATCTTATGTGATAAACCTTACCCGGTTGTTCATTTTAACGATTTTTTATGTTTGTTTTATAGCGCTAAGCGACGCCCATGCAGAAATAGCAACCCAAGCGAAACCTAGCATCATCAGCTTGGCGCCACATACCACTGAATTAATCTATGCGTTAGGTGCAGGTCAACAGTTGTTGGCGGTCAGTGACTTCAGCGATTTTCCAGAACAAGCGCAATCCTTACCCAAGGTTGCCAGTTATCATGGGCTAGATTTTGAACAAATATTGCGTTTATCTCCAGATCTCATCGTAGCTTGGCAAGGTGGCAATAAACCGCAAGATTTAACCAAGCTAGCAACCTTAGGGTTTAAAGTGTATTTGTCTGGTCCTAAGCAACCTGCTGGAATTTCACAAGATATACGTGCATTAGGAGCCTTTATTGCTAGAGCTCCGGAAGCAGAAGTACTGGCGAGTGACTTTACGCGTCGTTTATTAAGCTTAAAACAGCAGTTTGCGGGCGCTCCACAAGTCGATGTATTTTATTATATGTGGCCGACACCACTGATGAGCATAGGGCCAAACGCTTGGGCAACACACCTGCTAGAAATTTGTGGTGCACACAATGTGTTTGCCAGTGCCCCAACTGACTATCCACAGGTCAACATAGAACAAGTCGCGCGCAAGCAACCGACCCTCATGATTGCAGCCATGCACGTTTCTCCCGACGAAGCAGAATCGTTCTGGCATGATAAACGCGATCTGATACCCGCCCCTGTAATTGTCGTTAATCCCGATAAACTCCACCGCTTTACCCCCCGCCTCCTTAATGGACTGACCACTTTGTGTAATAAAATACGCAACAATGGGTAATGTTTTTCCTTCCACTTGATAAATTCTGTTTTTGCTTCTAGAAAATCATTAAGCGAACATCGGTCCAAATCATCAGAGCGGTATATGCACCAAAAGTTTGCGTTCAAAACTGCCTTAGGTAGTTGCTCTATTCGCGTTTCAAAGGATATAGTTGTTTCTACATTTAGCGGTGCCTGCTGCGATCTGATTGCCCAGCGTTATGTAAGAAGTTTGACTCAAATCGTTAAGGAATTTAACGGTCTCCCTTGGGCCTACCTTGGTAATGCGCAGCTTCATCTCGCCGCCACTCCCCAAGCAGAGCGTTATCTGCAAGAGGCATACATCATGGCGGTAGAAAATAACTGCGTCGCTGATGCCTATTGCTTAACGTCTGTGGTGGGTATATCCCAGCTCGAAAACCTCCGTAAGCAAGTCGGGATTAGTACGCCAATTAAAGAGCGCCTATTTGATTCAATCTCATTGGCCAAGCGTCAATTAGAGCAAGAGCTTGCCGTGCATTTACCTGCAACCATGTTAAAGACTGGGTAAGTAGTATCATCAGAGCGTAGGCACAATTTCAATCTGTGGCATAATGCCCGTATGCTTTACTGATCAGGCTGCTTCAACTACATGAATATTACGTTAACCACCCCAGCCATGTTATTTCCGGCGATTTCTCTGCTTTTACTGGCTTACACCAACCGTTTCTTGACTCTGGCAAGCACGATTCGAAATCTTGACCCAACCCAAGATCAAGAAAATACTCACGCGCAAATTAATAATTTACGAAAACGTATTCAGTTGATTAAACGCATGCAGGAATTTGGCGCGTTTAGTTTTTTTCTGTGTGTGCTGTCCATGCTTGCTATATACGCCAATTATCAGACTATAGGCAGCAGCATATTCGCAGGGAGTTTAGTGTTGTTGTTATATTCGTTGGGTTTGTCGGTAAGAGAGATAAATATCTCAGTAGAAGCACTGGACTTGCATTTAAGTCATTTTAATCTGGATAGAAAAAAGCGCAAATATTCCCGAGAAAAATCACAATAAGAACACGCGGTATATTCAACTAAATGAGTACACCGCCGTCGTCCATTACGCTATCGTCACACGGGCAAACTTACGTTTCCCTACTTGAAATACGGCTTGTTTAAGTGATGTGAGCAATACTTTTTGATCCACCACTTTTTCGCCATCCATTTTCACCGCGCCTTGTTTGATCATACGCATGGCTTCCGAGGTAGATGCCACCAAGCCTGCGTCTTTAAGCAAATTGGCAATAGCCATGCCCTCGTCCCCAGGGACAAAATTAAATTCTGGCATTTCGTCGGGGATAGCATTTTTTTGAAAACGCTGAATAAATTCGTGATGCGCAGCTTCAGCAGCGGCTTCATCATGAAAGCGTGCAATAATCTCTTTGGCCAAGGCAATTTTAATGTCTCTTGGATTTGTGCCAGCAACAACTTGCTCTTTGTATTGCTTAATTTCCTCAATGGGCTTAAAGCTAAGTAAATCGTAGTAACGCCACATCAAATCGTCAGAAATTGACATTATTTTACCAAACATATCACTTGGTGAATCAGTAATACCGATATAGTTGCCCAGCGACTTAGACATTTTTTGTACGCCGTCTAACCCTTCAAGCAAGGGCATCATCAAAACGGTTTGTGGTCGCTGACCTTGGCCTTTTTGCAGCTCGCGCCCCATTAGTAAGTTAAAACGCTGATCGGTACCACCTAACTCTACGTCAGATTCTAGCGCGACGGAGTCCCAACCTTGCACAAGGGGATATAAAAACTCATGGATGGCAATGGGTTGGCCATTTGCGTAACGTTTTTTAAAATCATCACGTTCAAGCATGCGCGCAACAGTCTGGCTTGACGCCAGTTTAATCATGCCTGACGCACCTAAGCTTTCCATCCATTGTGAATTAAAGCGAATGGTTGTTTTAGCAGGATCGAGGATTTTAAACACTTGTTCTTTGTAAGTTTCAGCGTTGGCGAGTACGTCTTCTCGGGTAAGTGGCTTACGAGTGATATTTTTACCTGTCGGGTCGCCAATCATTCCAGTAAAGTCACCAATGAGGAAAATAACTTCATGTCCAAGCTGCTGAAATGAACGTAGTTTATTGATTAAAACTGTGTGGCCAAGATGCAAATCAGGCGCTGTAGGATCAAAGCCTGCTTTGATTTTTAACGGTTTGCCTTCTTTTAACTTGGCAATCAGCTCTTCTTCCAACAATATTTCTTCAGCACCACGCTGAAGCTCAGCAAATGCGCTCTGCCAATCTGCCATCTTAGACCCTTATCAATTTGTGAATATGAAAAATTTTAAGCAAGCATTTTACGTTGCAGAGACTGGTATTGAAAGGGCGTATAAGGATTAATCAGCTTAATATTGCCGCCCATGCGACGTTAAAACGTACAAAAAACGACCTCCCTATAGAAAATACTGCTCAATCATTATATTCTGCACACTTCAAAGTCGTATGAGTTGAATTTTCCCGTGGTACAAAAAGCTTTTTCACAGTTACCTAAAGCCCATAAATGGGCCGTTATCTCCCTCGCATTCATCGTGCTAGTTCTGGCTTTATTTCCTTCAGATCGGGCCAGTGCGTCCCGTAATACAGAGGCTGCACTGCTCGAAATAGGCAAGCGCTACGAACTCCCTATTGCTACCGAACATCTAGTCACTAGCACCGAGGCAGAGATAAATGATGACCTCGAGTGGAAAACCTTTCAGGTTAAACGGGGTGACACTTTAGCCAAGATATTTTCACGTGCAGGGTTGTCGGCCAGGGATACATATAATGTCAGCAGCGCTGGCGATTTAGCTAAAATGTTACTTAAAATTCGTCCTGGTCAGTTGGTGTCTTTGCAAATTGATAATGACGGCGAATTTTCTGGCCTAGGTTATGCCTTTTCGAATACTGAAACCTTGCTTATTCAGCCAGATGAAACCGGTAAATTAGTATCCAAAGTAGATAAAAAGCACGTAGACACCCGCTTAAATTACGCCCAAGGCGAAATCAATAGCAGTTTCTGGAATGCCGGTGTAAAAGCGCATTTGTCAGAAAGTCAGATTATGGGTCTTGCGGCTATTTTTGGTTGGGATATCGATTTTGCCTTAGAGATACGTCAAGGTGACAACTTTAACGTCGTGTTTGAAGAAAAATACATAGATGGTGAGTTTGTTGAGTACGGCGATATCGTATCCGCTGAATTCACCAACAGCGGAAATACGTTTACCGCCATTCGTTACTCTGATGGAAACTATTACACCCCTGAAGGCCGCAGCATGCGTAAGAGCTTTTTGAGGGCCCCTGTTAGCTTTAAATACATCAGCTCTAGCTTTAAAAAACGCCGCTTCCACCCAGTACAAAAGCGTTGGAAAGCTCATCGTGGAGTGGACTACGCGGCGAGCCGAGGCACGCCGGTTATGGCTGCAGGTGACGGAAAAGTTATTCGCTCGTCGTACGACAAGTACAATGGCAACCACGTGTTCATTCAGCACGGTGAAAAGTACGTTACGAAATATCTGCACTTTACTAAACGAAATGTCAAAGTCGGGCAAAGCGTAAAACAGGGCGATATAATCGGTACCGTTGGCTCTACTGGCTTGGCATCTGGCCCGCATCTTCACTACGAGTTTTTAGTCGACGGTGTGCACCGCAATCCTCGAACCGTTGCCCTGCCCAAAGCATTACCCATAGCGCAAAAAGAGCGAGCGGCTTTTGAACTCGTCGCAAAACAACAACTGGATCTACTAAGTACCAGTAAGCGCATTATGTTGGCAATGAATTAACGCGCACTTTATTGGATGCCTAGTGTAAGCGATACACTGGCAAAACTACGAATCTGATAAAGAATGGCAGCCTAACAACTAGCTAGATGAAAGCTTTTAGCACACCTTATTTTGCGCTTCCTGCACTGAAAAGCACAGGTCGTGAACTCTTTAATAAGGCTTGCTTGCAATGTCAGGTCGCGCTTATATGCAAAAGGCACCCAAACTACCTTGTGATCTTCACGGCTAAAAGTATTGCACTGCATATAGAGTAATTTTCAGCGACTGAAGCCGTTTATATCTTTGCTGCGGGAGCGACAAAGTATGCTCCCGCTTTGTAAGGTGAGCTCAACCAGTGAACCAGGCTAGCCAAAAAACCATATTCGGCACATATTGCCCTCATCATCGATGAAAGAAATAATAATGCATAAAAAAAACAGTCGCCCACTAGATACCATCGACTTAGCCATACTTGCAGCTCTATATGAAGACGCTCGTACGACTAATAAAGACATTGCCAAACGGGTAGGTTTAGCGCCGTCGTCATGCCTTGAGCGGATTAAACGGCTGCAAACAGAACACATTATTCAGGGTGCTTCTTTGCAGGTTGATTTAAATGCGTTAGGTGGTCATATACAGGCAATGATCTCTATTCGGCTGTCAGACCACAACCGCTTAGCAGTAGACGAGTTTGTGGCCGAACTACTGCCCTTACCAGAAGTGCTAAGTGTTTTTCATATGGGAGGGAATATCGACTTTTTACTCCATGTGACCGTCACTGATTCGAGTCATCTACGTGATTTTGTGTTTGATCAGCTCACCGCTAGACCTGAGGTTAATCACGTAGAGAGCGCTTTGGTTTATGAACATAGAAGTTCTCAGCAGTTACCTCAGTTTTAACACTGAGTATTTCGAGGTTATAACTCGAAATACTCGGTAAAACACTTATACAATTGGGTGCCACTCAAAATAGAAGCCGAAGGAAAATGTAACATAGGGATCAAATCGCATTCAGCCAGCATCAACTCCGTCGCATTAGGGGTATCTAACTCATCTACGTTAAGTAATTTAGCCAAAGGTTGCCCCTTTTTGACTGTCTCACCCGGTTTTGCTAAATATTCCACCATGCCGCCCTGCTGGGTATACAGAACTTTATAGTTTTTCAACATAGTCGCGATACGGCGCATGGATTGCGGTTGAACATCGCTCCCTAACAAACAGCCTTTGGCATTAAGGTACGCTAAAATGCTGTCGGCATCATATTCGCCTTCAGAAAAGTTAATCACCTCTTGGCTGCCCATTTCTAACGTAAAAGCTTCAACGCCAAACTCAACCAATTGTTGGCGCTTATCACTGAGTAATGTTTGTAACGTCCACCAAGGGCAAAAAGTGGCTTCGTCTAATGCTCCCGCGAATTTATTTGGGATCAGGATAACGTGCGGAATATTAAATAAGCTGGCTGATGCTTTCGCGTATTCAGGCACATAAATATGTCTGGTAGAAACAGGACCATTATGTAAGTCGAGTACGAAGTCAGCATCAAACGCCAACTGCTGTAGTTTCAAATTTAGTCGCTGTGCCAAACCTATGCCCCAAGGTTCTTCCAACTTATCCGCCAATATTTGTTTGATCTGCTGACGAAAGCGCTCTTTTATCTGCTCTATTGATTCCTCGTCTTGCACGCTTTGTGCAAAATCGTGGATCAAACTCTCATCATAAAAATAGCCTCGGTTCCAATTCGTACCGTTGACTGGGTCGAAGCGTCCTAGGGTATATTCTCCGGCTTTGATATTGGTACCCACGGGATTACAGTTAGGTACCAAGATGACTTCGCCGCGAATGGGTTGTTGCTTCAAAAGTTGAATCAGGTGATAAATAACCACATTTCCTTGCACCTCAGCACCGTGTATGGAACTTTGAATATAAACCTTTGGCCCAGGTTGCTGTCCGATAAATCGGTACAAAGGCACATTCATATTGCGCCCAGAGGCATTTTGCGCCACCACTATATATTCTTTTTTAAATTTATTTTCCACGGTAGAACTCGCTGTGATGAGCAACCTTTTATTCGCGTATACGGTGATCAGGGTTGCTCTTTAGGGATTATTGCGTTGCATAATATCGACGATGAAAGGCATGACGTGCGTCTATATAACCCATATCTTCAACTTCAGGTTCTGATTTTATAACCAATCGCTTTTGACTCGAAAACTCGGGCCATGGCAGCAAATTTTTTGTATCCTCGTTAGTCAAATTAGGGTTACCACTTTTGATAAAATTGGCAAAATATTGCTGCATGGTAGTGGACACTTGGTGATCTTCTTTTTGCCACTCATAAAGTGGGTTAACCTGCAAATTCCCTAAGGCATACTCAATTTCAGCAGAGTGTACAGCCCCCCTAGGTTGGTTGGCCTGCACTACTTTTTTCGCCCCTACCAAGGCTGGGCGCACATGGTCATAAAAATAGTAATAGCTTGCAGCTTGGTTAGTTTGACGGTTTTGATATGCCCAATTATACGTTGCAAAGCCCATAAAACGGTCGCTCGCCAAAGCCTGCGCCGATGCTTTCACTTGCGCGCTGTTCTGCCCGGGGTAAAGTTGCATAACCGTTTTGAAATTATTAGGGTAAAGGCGTTTAATCTTGTCTAGATAATGATCCACTGTTGGCGCCCCATCGACCATGATCTGCTGGTAGCTGCCTTCTTGTGAGTTATCCCCAACAAGCAGAGGTACCTTCGCTTGTTTACCCTGGGCGTATAACGCGTCAGGAGAGGCTGGCAGAAAACGACCATCTATCGTAGGCTTGAAATAAATAAAGCCCCCTTTAGTCACTTTATCTAACAGAATTTGGGCTGGCATCTTTCGCAGTGCGGCAATATTTTTTTCAATATTAAGCGCAGAATTTGTTGAGGACACATCCTTAATCACTGCCTGTAGTATTTTGTCTCCATACTGTTCGGCTGCATCAAGCGTAAGGGGATCTAATGGCGGCCCCACAATCGAGCCACTTTCACCTATCGCTCCCGCTATATAAGGTTTGGCGGAAGGAGCCACCAGCAAGGCACTAACCGATATTGATCCAGCAGACTCACCTGCGATGGTGATACGTTTAGGATCACCGCCAAAATTTTCAATATTCTCTGCCACCCATTTTAACGCGGCTTGCTGATCCATCAGCCCATAATTACCCGAACCTTGATAACCAGATGCATTTGATAGCCCTTTATGCGCAAAAAATCCGAACACTCCAAGGCGGTAATTTGCGGTTACCACCACTATGCCTTTTTGCGCCATTGAAACACCATCGTAGCGTTTCTCATCAGCACTGCCGGCAATAAAGCCGCCGCCATGGAAGTACAACAACACAGGTAGCTTACGTTTACTATCTGCCTCTGGTGTCCAAACATTAAGGTACAAACTATCTTCACTGATGCTTTGCGAGCGAAATTGCATATCGCTGTAAATAGGGTTCTGCATCGGCCTAGCAGCAAAATGTTTGGCGTCTCGCACACCTGCCCATGGTTCAACAGGTTGAGGTGGCTGCCAACGAAGCTCGCCTACAGGAGGCGCGGCGAAGGGGATCCCTTTAAAGGATGTAATCGTGGATTGAGTATCAATATCGCCCGATAACGCACCAAATTGAGTGTCGACCTGCACAGCACTGATAGCGGATGAAAAAGTGATAAGTGCAAAAATGAGAAGGGCAAATTGCATGATGTTTCCTTGTGGCGGATAAACGTTGGCTATATAACTTTTCATATAGCCAACTATGGGGCTTTAAATTTGCGGTTCGCCGGGTAAATCGATATCTGTTTCCAGTGAGCTTTCACTCGTCCCACCGGTCTCGACTTCGATGCCATCAACGCGCTGTAAGCCGCGAGGTAACTTATTACCTCGTCGTCCTCGCTCTCCTTGATAATGAGTGAGGTCTTCCGCTGTTAAGGTCATACCGCGTTTACCTGCCAGTATTTTCACATTGGCCCCTTGGGGAACCACAGTGAGCACTTTGACGTATTCTTCCCGTGATTGAGATTTAGCCGATGGAATGCTGATGATCTTGTTACCTTTACCTTTACCTAAGCTGGGTAAATCACGTAGGGGAAACATAAGCATGCGGCCTTCATTCGATATGGCTAAACACCAATCCGATGCTAAATCTTGAACTGGCTGAGGAGAAATGACTTTTGCGGCTTTGGGCAACGATAGGTAGGCTTTACCTGCACGATTTTTGCTGATCATATCAGCAAACTTACCCACAAAACCGTAACCCGCATCTGAGGCAATAAGGTACTTTTGATCATCTTGCCCCATCACCACATGCTCAGCACTTTCGCCACTGACGATACCAAAGCGCCCCGTGATCGGCTCACCTTGGCTTCGCGCTGAAGGCAATACATGGGCATCACATGAAAATGCCCTACCCGAAGTATCCATAAAGACAGCTTGCTGATTACTGCGTCCTTTGCTGCTCGCGAGATACTTATCTCCGGCTTTATAACTAAGGCCTTCAACATCAACATCATGGCCTTTGGCACAACGGGCCCAGCCTTTTTCAGATAACACCACGGTTACCGCTTCAGACGGGATCAATTCTTTTTCGCTCAACGCTTTAGCTTCAGAACGTTCGATGATGGGCGAGCGTCTGTCATCGCCATACATTTCGGCAGCAGCCAGAATTTCTTTTTTAATCAAGGTTTTTAAACGACGGTCTGAACCAAGCAGAATTTGAAGCTCATCTCGTTCTTTGGCGAGCGCGTCTTGTTCACCTTGAATTTTCATTTCTTCGAGCTTAGCTAAATGACGTAGTTTTAATTCAAGAATAGCTTCGGCTTGAATATCAGACAGTGAGAAGGTGTCGATTAGGACTTGCTTCGGTTTGTCTTCGTATCGAATGATGCGGATCACTTCATCGATATTTAAAAAGGCGATCATCAAGCCTTCTAAAATATGTAAGCGCGCTAACACTTTATCTAAACGATACTGCAAGCGCCTGATCACCGTATCTTTTCTAAAGCTCAACCACTCAGCCAAAATCATCCGTAAATCTTTGACTTGCGGCCGACCGTCTAACCCAATCATATTGATATTAACTCGGTAGCTTTTTTCTAGGTCGGTGGTCGCAAAAAGGTGCTGCATTAATTGCTTGATATCAACCCGATTGGAGCGCGGCGTAATCAATAAGCGCGTGGGGTTTTCATGATCAGACTCATCACGTAGATCACTGACCATAGGCAACTTTTTAGCTTGCATTTGGGCTGCGATTTGTTCTAGAACCTTTCCCCCGGACGCTTGATGCGGCAGTGCAGTAATAATAATATCGCCGGCTTCTTCGTAATACACAGCCCGCATTTTTATCGAGCCGCGACCGGTTTCATACATTTTACGAATATCGCTTTTCGGCGTAATGATTTCAGCGTCAGTAGGGTAATCGGGCCCTTGCACAAACTCGAGTAATTCGCTCAGTTCTGCTTTGCTGTTATCGAGTAAATGCGCACAGGCATTTGCCACTTCACGCACATTGTGCGGCGGAATGTCTGTAGCCATGCCAACCGCAATACCTGTGATGCCATTGAGCAAAATATGTGGTAATCGAGCGGGCAGTATCTTTGGCTCATCCATAGTGCCATCAAAGTTAGGCTGCCAATCCACGGTACCTTGGCCTAACTCAGTGAGCAGTACTTCACTGAATTTAGACAAACGAGATTCGGTGTAGCGCATGGCAGCAAACGATTTCGGATCATCTGGCGCCCCCCAGTTTCCTTGACCGTCAACCAAAGGATAACGATATGAAAACGGCTGGGCCATTAGCACCATAGCTTCATAACAGGCTGAGTCTCCGTGAGGGTGGAACTTACCTAACACGTCGCCTACGGTGCGGGCTGATTTTTTATATTTTGCGTTGTTACTTAAGCCAAGCTCTGACATCGCATACACAATACGTCGTTGCACCGGCTTTAAGCCGTCACCGATATGGGGTAAAGCCCTGTCCATGATGACGTACATGGAATAGTTGAGATAGGACTCTTCAGTGAAACGACGCATCGGAAGCTGTTCGATGCCATCTTTATTAATAATAATTTCTTGACTCATAGTGTGCTGTATCGACCGCTGTTTTTATTTTTTTGTAGGGCAAAACATAATTTTTGCCCTCGCTTTTGAACGTAAAAATGAATTACTTCTGGTAGGTTACCCTATAAATAACATTCGCGAAATCATCTGATACCAACAGACTTCCGTCCGGCATGGTCAGTAATGCAACTGGCCGTCCCCAAGAGGTTTCATCTGCTTGCAACCAACCCTCGATGAAGGGTTGGTAATCAACGATTTCATTGTCTTTTAATACGGCACGCATCACCTTGTAACCCGATTTTTTACTGCGATTCCAGGAACCATGCTCAGCGACGAACAAATTATTTTGCGCTGATTCAGGGAACATATCACCGTGGTAAAAATGGATCCCAAGTGGGGCAACATGCGCACCTAAATTGAATGCCGGTGCGACATAATCTTCAGGGTTTTTATCCACCGAAAATTCAGGATCTGCGATTGTCCCTGCATGGAAATAGGGATACCCATAATGTGCACCTTCGTCGTCCACACGGTTAATTTCACATGGAGGAATATCATCCCCCATCATGTCACGGCCGTTATCACTGAACCACATTTGCTTAGTTTGCGGATGCCAGTCAAAGCCCACGCTGTTGCGCACACCTTTGGCAACCCAAACCCGCTCTTTGCTTTTCAAGTTATACTTCAGGATCGATGCGAACTCTGGATTATCAAATTTGTCACCGCCATTGGTTTGGCAAATATTACACGGCGCACCTATAGGTAGGTACAACCAATCATCCGGTCCAAAATCGATGTATTTCCAACCATGATGTTTTTTATCCGGTAAGCCATCGATAACAACTTCAGGTGCGGGCAAGGCCCGGAAGTTTTTTTCAATTTCCGAGTATTTAACAATTTGGCTTACTTGTGCCACATATAAGTCACCGTCTTTAATGGCGATACCCGATGGCATAGTTAAGTCCTTGGCTATGATCAGCACCTCATCGGCCTTACCATCATGGTCTTTATCGATGACAGCACTAATTACACCGCCTTCGCGGCTGCCGACAAATAAAATCCCATTATCGCTCAACGCCATTTGTCGGGCATTTTTCACATCAGACGCATAGATGTCTATTTTATATCCGTCAGGTAAATGAAGCTTGTCCAGGGGCAAAGTATCAGCCAAGCCAGGAAAACTGATAAAAGAGAGTAGAATCAAACGGCGAAGTGTCATAGATTATTTCCAATGTTGATAAAAACATAACAATTATAAAGATATCTATCCTTAGGGCTACAACGATTGTCGCCAATAAGGAAATCATTATCAATTCAAGTTAACCGATCCGTTTAGCTCAGCAGGAGTCACCTTGAGGCCTAATTATACATCTAAAACCGTTATGCACATTTGGCGCGCATTATTGGTTTGTCTCACATTAGGCGTTTCGTCTTCAGCCATAGCTCAGCAGTTAGAAAGCTTGGTGCAGCTTATATCAAAAGAACATGAAGTGAGCTTATCCTCATCAATCAGTGTGCTGCACGAATCCGGTGCTGAGCTCAGTGTCACCCAAGCGCGAAATTCACTATCTCAGTTTGTTTGGCATTCTGGCGGCAACCCCAATTATGGTTTTTCAGAACATGGTCTCTGGCTTTATACCACCTTGAGCAACGTGACAACCACTGATAAATGGGTCGTCAGCGTGGCATTTTCACAACTCGATAATGTTGACATGTATATCCTGCAAGACGGTCAAGTCATTGCTTCAAGCTTTCAAGGTAAATTTGGACTACCGTCTCACTACCGTTTGCCCGTCATGAAAGTCGACCTGCCCTATGCACAAACGGTAGAGCTTTTTGTTCGATTACAAAGCCAGCATAGTAGTCTAGTTGCCCCCGTGACGATTCAATCTGCGGATTCCCACGAAATACAAAATTTTTATGACAACTTGTTATGGGGTCTATTTTACGGTGGCCTAATCATATTGGCGATCTATAACTTAGTGGTGTATTTCGCCCTTAGAGAAGCAAGTTTGTTAGCTTACGTAGGTTATATATGCACGGTTCTTGTTTGGCAATTTGTCTGGGGCGGCCATGCCAATATGATGTTCCCCCAGGGGCTGTCTCACTGGTTCGATATGCATACCGACATCATTTTTGTGTTAATTGGTATCGGTTCGGGTATTTTCACCTTGATCTTTTTAGAAGCCAAACACACCGCGCCTAAAACTCTGCCTTTTATCAAGGTCAGTATTACTTTGTTAGCCGTCATGGGGGCGTGCTCTTTAGTTAATTTGTTCCCACCCGTGTGGCAAAATGCATCTGTATATGTGGTCAGTATGTTAGCCATTAGCTGTTACACCTATGCTGGATTCGAAAGCTATTCGAATCAATTTTATGCAGCTCGGTATTTCATTTTTGCTTGGACCATTTTAGCGGCTTGCGCATTAATCGGTATGTTTAGTCTGGTGGATATATTGCCCTCTAACATATTCACTACCTATTGTTTCCAATTTGGCGTGTTCTTCGAATCAGCCCTGTTTTCTTTGGCTCTTATGGACAAGAGTCGCCATCAATTGGAGCTTGAAGTACAACAAGCCACGAATGACTTACGTAATAACATCGAATTAGTGGAAGAGCAAAACGTGCGCTTGGACATAGCGCGCAAAGCAGCGGTTGCCGCCAGCAATGTGAAATCACAATTTCTGGCCAACATGAGTCACGAAATCCGGACGCCGTTAAACGCGATACTGGGATTTAGTAAAGAATTACAACAAAGTAACCTTGCCGCCGACAAGCATGAACAAATCAATATCATTAACGCTGCCGCCGATAATTTAATGACTATAGTCAACGACGTATTAGACGTATCGAAAATTGAAGCGGGCAAACTGCACATTAATAGCCACCCCTTTTCAATCAACGAATTGCTCGAAGAAATGATCGGCATCATGGCAAAGTCGGCTCATTTAAAAGAGTTGGAATTTGTCTACGACATTGAGCCTTTGCCACTCAAGTTGATTGGTGACAGTTTCCGTATACGTCAGATACTCAATAATCTCTTGGGCAATGCCCTTAAATTCACCGACCAAGGTCACATTGGCTTGTCGGCTTCGGGCCGAGTGTTAGAACACGGTATTTTTGAATTGACGATCAGGATTGAAGATACAGGTATTGGTATCAGCCGGGAAGACAAACGCAAGTTGTTTACCGCCTTTTCCCAGGTGGACGATGCTTTGAATCGCTCGTATCAAGGTACCGGTTTGGGTTTAGTTATCTGCAAAGAGCTTGTTAAATTAATGCATGGTCAACTGACATTACAAAGTGCCCCCGGCCAAGGCAGTGTATTTAATGTCACCATAAGAATGAATATTTTGAATACCAAACCCAGTATTTCAGCCAAAAGTGAATGGTATGATAAACAGGTATTATTATTTGACCCTTACCCCAATGCACGTTTCACTGCGAGCAAATTACTGCGCTCTCTGGGGGCCCATGTAACAAGCGCGGACTCTATTACGTTCTTAGGTACCTGCAGCCAAGAATTTGATTACCTTATCTTATGTGTGCATCCTCAAGAGCAGTTATCCAGTGAGCAAGCCCTAGAATGCGCGGACAATATCAACGCCACTCACAAAGTATTGCTGTGCTCCGGCCAAGAATCCTGTAACCGCTTGTCACAACGAGCATCGCAATTTTCTGTGCAAATGCGTTTACCACTAACACCGGGGAAGTTAACAGAAATCATGCACAAACCGGCACAAGATCCGGTCAATGAGTTGCAACAACGCTTACAAAATCTTCCCGGCGTAAAAGTGCTAGCTGTGGATGATATGGAAATGAACTTACGTCTATTAAGTACTTGGTTAAAATCATCGCCCCTCGTACTCGATCAAGCCTATAGTGGTCAAGATGCGGTAACTTGCTGTGAAGAAAACGAATACGATTTAATTTTGATGGACGTACAAATGCCCAACATGGACGGCTTACAGGCAACAAAATTGATCCGTGGCACTCCACTCAACTTCGGCACTCCCATTATTGCCGTAACCGCCCATGCGTTTAAGGAAGAACAGCAACGGCTATTAAGCAGCGGCATGGACGATTACCTTCCTAAACCGCTAGATCTATCTGACTTAGTCGATTTGATCAATCGATGGTGCCATCAGGGAGATGAAGAGGAGATACAAATAGACGTGTTTGATTGGTCACTGGCGTTAAAACGCGCCAACCAGAACGCAGATGCAGCCCGGGATCTGTTTGATCAGTTTGTACTTCAACTTCCGGATTTCGCCAAAAAATTCACCCATCAACAAAATCAAAGCCAATACGAAGAACTGCAACAAATAGTGCACGCGTTGCATGGGGTTTGTTGTTATACTGGTGCAGCTGCGCTCCATGCTAGTTGCGCTGAATTGGAAGCCCAACTTAAACGTAAACAATATCCCAAAGTCGCAACATCACTTAATCGAATCATTACCGATATACATGCGATACTTGCCCAAGTTGACGCAATAAAACAACGGATGCAGGAATAAGCCCAGTGTCCGTCATAGTCATAACCAAGGCCCACCAATAGTTACTTGCTTTTGTTTTGGACAAACTCTTGGCATTCCCGAAGCAATTGGACAAATTCTTGTTCACTTCGATCCAGTTCAGATACGCTAATAAATAAATCATAGCCGAGGCGCTGACGCAGTTTAGTCATCCGATTTGCCAACATCGCTTGAATACCGGTTAACACAGTACCGTCGGGCAATTTATGCTTGTCGTCTTCAACTAAATCGTTACTAAAGCTTTCTCCTGAGGCATTGTCGGCCTTATTCCCAAGCAGTAATAATGGCCGCTGCTCCATAAGAAGATGGATCATTAGCCTGATGGGTGTAGTGGTTAAAAAAGGCCGGTAATCTTTAAGTTTTATGCCGACTAAACTTAAGTCTTCTAATTGCAAGTCGCGATGCGCTCGGGGTACGTCGATCCGCTGAATATTTTCCCAACTCACATACCACTGCCCTTTTCGGTGCTGATAACAAATCGAATCATGGGACAGTTCAATGCTAAAAATAGGTTCGCGAAATTTAAACCAGGCGATGAGTAGCGCAACTATGCCTGCACTCGTCACAAATATACCCGCTAAAAAAAATGACTTGGGCAACCAAGCAAAAATCAAGATACTCAAAATTAATCCCATGATGCCAACAAGGCTAGTCGTTAACACATTACGCTTTGCCGATGCGCGAATTTGTATTACGTCTTGCATATTATTTCTTTACTCCGTCCAAAATCCAAAATACATCAAACCCATTAATATGCCCCAAATAATGATATATCGCATGCGTAAACAACGCGGACAATCGGTTTTAAACAGACGAGGGAAGTTAAGTTTATTCACGTTTTCGCCTTGTTTTTGTTTAGTCATAAATACTCATGCTCGCTAGTACCCGCACGGATCAATCGCGTTATTCTACCTCATTAAAATATCTGTTTATCCAATTCATATTCCGTTCAGCATAAAACGATGAGTATCAGACTAATTTCCGATACAAGTTTCTCAATTAATCACTAGAATGAAATTCACAAAATTGTGCGGGCTGAGCATTTTGCTCTATCAGCATCAAGTGTAATAGAACAAGCAAGGATGAGGCTGTTCTTTAATTTTAAGCTGGCCGCTTAGCTTTAACGGGGCGTATCCCCTAGGCAGTCAATATACAAGGTTGTGTTATGCAAACAGTCAATAGACAAGTTGTAAATAGAATGGCGCAACGCATTTTATTCGTCGTGGTATCAAGTTTAGGTACGGTTGCCTTTACTAACGCATTCGCTGAATCAATATGGGCAGCATCAGTAAAAAGCAAATCAGCGTCACCTTCGGAACAAGCAAAAGTGGCGGCATCCAACGGAAACTATCAAAGTCTCGACAGTCGTGTCTTGCAACAAAAATTTAGTGATAAAAGCACCACTATCACCTTAGCCATTCCATTGCCTGATGGCACTTTGGCTGATTTTATTCTCACACCTTCTACCGTGATGTCATCAGCTTTAGCCCTGCGTTACCCGCAATTTATGTCCTATAATGCCGTGCAAGCTAATGCCCCACAAAATATTGGCCGTTTTAGCTTAACGCACAAAGGATTAACGGGAATATTCCGCCAGCAGGATCAATGGGCACTACTGTCTCCTTTATTTGAAAGTAACGACGAGCAGTACATTAGCTACTATTACCTCGATTCTGAAGGCGAAAGTTTACTGCCATCAGGCATTGACGACTCACTTTCATCTCCTGTATCCGCCAATAATGAAACAGAAGATGAGCCCAGCACTGCACAAAAAATCACTGGGGATACGCTGACAACCTATCGACTAGCATTAAGTGCTACGGGTGAATATACCCAAGCCACAGGCGGTACAAAAGCCGATGCTGTCGCCGAAATGGTAACCTTAGTCAATCGGGTCAATCAGATATTGTTGATCGATACGGCAATACAATTTGAGTTAGTGGATAACGACGATATTATTTTTACCGATGCTGACACGGATCCTTATACCAATAGTGACGCCAATGCCGATCTTACGACGAACCAACAGGTTATCGACGACGCTGTTGGCAGCAGTAATTATGATATTGGTCATTTGCTGGCCACCAATCCTGGCGGCTTAGCATTTGTGGGAGTGGTGTGCCTCAACACTCATAAAGCCCAAGGTTACACCGGCAATACCAGCCCCCAAGGCGAGCGATTTTATATCGATTTGGTGATCCATGAGTTAGGCCATCAACTCGACGCCGAACATTCTTTTAACGCTCAAGACTTAGATGCCTGCGACGAAGAGCAGCGCAGTGCTTCTAGTGCTTTTGAGCCTGGCAGCGGCTCAACCATTATGTCGTACGCGGGTATCTGCGGCGCACAAAATATACAAAACACCAGCTCGCCTTATTTTCACGCCGGATCGGTTGAGCAAATTCGTGATTACGTGGACTCTGGCCGAGGCCGTTTATGTGGCACCACTTCAAGTTTGGCTAACTCAGCTCCAAGCCTGACATTAGCCAATAATCGCTATGTTATCCCTGCCAGTACACCTTTTATTCTTGATGTGCAGGCTACTGACAATAGCACTCTGTCTTACACCTGGGAGCAAATCGATGCCGGCGGCGATATTGGTGGTACCGCCAACGTCAGTGAAATGCGCAGTGATAATGGCGCCAACCCGTTATTCCGCTCCTATCCAGCTGTGAGTGAGAGCTTTCGCTATTTTCCGGCACTCACTGATGTGTTAAACAATACCGTGAGCTTCGGTGAAATTTATGCCACTACCACTCGAGATTTAACGTTTAGAGTAACGGTTAAAGATAACCAAGGAGGGGTTAACACAGCAGACGTGGCGCTTGAAGTTGTCGACACAGGAGCTGAATTCGCTGTTAGTCAGCCAATTTCAACCAGCGTGTGGCAGGGCAATACCGCGCAGACGATTAGTTGGAATACGGCCGATACACAAAACACGCCTATCAGCTGTCAGTCGGTCGATATCACTGCCGATTTAGACGGCGATAATGTATTTGACAGCCCCCTTGCCAGCAACACAGAAAATGATGGGGAACATGTCATATTTTCTCCCAATACAAATACGACTCGCGCTAGGGTTAAAATAAGCTGCGTGGATAACGTATTTTATGCGCTCAATCCCGCTAGTTTCACTATTACCCAAGGAAATACATCCGTTGCCCCTGTTATCGACGGACAATCAGTGTTAAGTGTCAACGAAGATGCCACTGTCACTATCACATTGGATGATTTACAAGTCACAGACCCAGACTCGTCGTATCCAGATAACTTCACTTTTGCCTTACAGGCCGGCGCTAATTACAGTCTGGAAAATAACGCCACTGTCGTCCCAGATACGCATTTTAATGGCCCACTTTCAGTCTCGGTGACCGTCAACGATGGCATAGATGACTCAAACGCATTTGCTTTGTTAATCTCGGTCAATCCAGTCAACGATGCCCCGGAGGCCATCAATGACAATGAAACGGTTCAGCAGGATAGCGCAGCCACACTCATCAACGTTTTGAGCAATGACACAGATATAGACGGTGATACCCTGATTATAAGCGATGTGAGTTACTCAGGTAATGGCACGGTCAGCATTACTGATAGCCAAATTAGCTATCAACCTCAAACGGGTTTCTCGGGCGTAGACAGTCTAACTTACGTGGCAAGTGATGGCAGCTTAAGCAGCATTGCGACATTGAATGTAACCGTAACTGCCGCTGCGCCAACGACCCCTACGACACCAAGCAGCTCAGGAGGCGGTGGCGCTGTCAGTCTGTTTTGGGTTTGGTTGCTAGGAGTCATCTCGTTAATGCGCAACCGACAAACTCGGTTTCCATTATGCTGAAATTGACCAAGACTCGTTTTTTGATCGGTCCCGCCATGCTCGCGCTTAGCACACTAAGTGCATGCGCTTGTTTACCAGCGGCGAAAATCGCAGATACTGAGCAGCCAGAGCAAACCAATGAGGTAGCTCTGGCACGAGCTAGGGAGTCAGAAAACAAAATGATCTCACATGATCATCCCTTGAGCTGGACGGTCAATGCGGAGCCAAAAAGCGATGCTCAACAAGCCATCGTGAACAAAGATTTCCGCTTGTTAGCTTTTGCTGGACGAGCAATCTCTATACCAGGAATTGATTTTGCTGAATACCCACTCGAGCACCTTCAGCAACAATGTGGCTATCGAGTGCTCAAAGGCACTGGTGATGTGCTACGCATTGGCGAGCAAAGTGCATTACGTACCAAAACCCATGATTATGCGGTCATCTACAATCAATACATGTTAGCTGCGTGTAATGCACCTTAATCTCGCAGAAGCAGACATAACGAACAAATATCCCATTGAAAACACAGCTTTAATTTAGCGGTAACTTAACAAGACCTCAAAAACACCTTATTTTTAACCTCAAAAATGAAAAAAAGCCTAGTCTTTTGTTGAGCGCGATACCTATCACCTAAACTGATAGTTTTTTTGGTGACGCCTGCCACGGGTTAAATAATTTTTTCGTCATCAATATTCTTAATATTAAGCGCCCGTTTATTCAATGCAACACCCAAATATTTAGGGGTGAGGCTTAATAATAAATTACCTCAGGGTGAGGTGATATCAACAAGAGTAGATGATATGAAAAACATAAAAATGGCATTACTAACAAGTATTTTAGCTCTATCTATTGCTACATCGACTGCGGCTCAAGAATCCAGTTATTCTTACGGCACGGTTTGGGAAGCACACGGCATCCACGTATTACCCGGTCAGTTTGAAAATTATATGGATCACCTAGCAGGAAGCTGGAAACAAATTTATGAATATGCAAAAAAAGAAGGCCACGTTTTAGATTACCATGTGTTGGCAACCAATAACGCGCGAAAAGGTGAGCCGGATTTAATGTTAGTAATTGAGTACAAGGATTATATGAAAACAGCCGAATACCAAGCTTTTCAAAAGAAAATCGATGAGTTACTTGCGACTAATGAGCGCAAAGCCGACAAAGAGTATGGTGAACGGGAAAATATGCGTGAGACCCTCAGCTCAATGCAATTTCACGAGTTAGACTTAAAGTAGCCCATGTTAACTAGCATTTCGTGAGGCTAAACTGGGTAAAATAATTTCACGCGTATGGCGTTCTTATTATGACGGATGCATCATGAAAGGTTACGCCATGCAAACTTACTTATTAAAACGCCTTTTATTGGCGGTAAGTTTTTTATCCATCTCATTTCAAGCCTTAAGTTACGAAATTGAAACCTTAGATGGCGACCTTTATCGATTCATTGATGATCGTCATCGCTCTGTTTTTATGATCACCAAACAGGGAGCACTTATAACAGATCCAATGAATACCGCTGCGGCCACATGGTTAAAAGCGCAAATAAATGAACGTTTCAATGTGCCTATCAAGTATGTGGTTTACAGCCATAACCATTCTGATCATATTTACGGTGCCGAAGTTTTTGACGACCCACAAACCATATTTGTTGCCCACAAGCTTGCAGCGCAAGATATATATAATACCAAGGCAAATACCGTCGCCCCAGATATAACGTTCGAAAATCAAATGCTGCTAAACCTCGGGTCCAAAACCGTGCGCCTCACCTACCATGGACCGAATGATGGTAGAGGATCTATCAGTATGTTATTCGAACAGCAAAAGTTGCTCTATGTGGTGGACTGGATCATTGTGGGTAGGATGCCGTGGAAAAAACTCTGGAGCTACGATATTCAGGGTATGATCAATTCCACCCAAGCGATACTTGGATATGACTTTACCACCTTCGTTGGCGGGCACGCCGACATAGGAAATAAACAAGATGTCGCTCGTTATCTAGGCTACTTAACTCAGCTATACAGCCAAGTTACCGCAGGTGCACTTGTCGGTAAATCACTGACAGAAATTCAAGAAACAGTAGACTTGAGTGAATTCAGCGATCTAACCAATTATCAACAATGGCTGCCGCTAAACGTTGAGGGAGTATATGAGCGTTTAATGGAAGAGTCAGGAATGGGATGGCGTTCAGATGTGTCGCCCCCATAAGTTCATCTGAGTTTTATTGATGACACGGTAAGTATCACTGCTCACTCAATCTGACACCTGTCTCTATGAAAACGGTTTGAGTTTGGGTATAAACTCAGTTCAATATCAGTTGGAAGCGAACAATTTACATGCAAGAAGAGCTAAAAATAGAAGATTTAATAACCGGAAATGGAAAAGTAGCCCAACGGGGAGCACTCATTACCGTGCATTATCGTGGTTACCTTGAAGATGGCAGCGAGTTCGACTGCTCTTATAAAAATGATGCACCTTTGCAAATTGTACTAAGTAACAAACGTGTCATACAAGGCTGGATTTTAGGGCTAAAAGACATGAAAGAAGGCGGTAAGCGAAAATTATGGGTGCCAGCACATCTTGCCTATGGCGAACGCCAAATCGGTAATATGATCCCGCCTAATTCAGATTTAACCTTCGAAATTGAATTACTTGAAGTACTAACAAGGGATTAATGATCTCACACAGGCCCACATTAGGCTGACGCATACCGAGCTTAAAGTTGCAGAAGATCTATTGAACGGCATCCTTGTTAGAGAAATATGGGGTACAAAGATGTCACCAACAATCCTGCCATGGTGAAATTAAACACTCTCAAACGGTTATTGTTGGTTAAAAAGCTTTGAATTTTTTGCCCTAACACAGTCCAGCCACTGATACAGGGTAAGTTGACCGCACCGAACACTCCTGCAACCATCACTACGGCGGCAACACTCTTTGATGGCGCATAAACACTGATTGCGGTCAACGCCATCGTCCACGCTTTAGGATTAACCCATTGGAACATCACAGCCTGCAAAAACGTCATGGGTTTAGCCGTAGCCGATTTACCTTGTGCGGCCTTTGATGAAGTGGCAATTTTATACGCCAGATACAGTAAATAAGTTACGCTCAATACTTTTAAAACCGTGTATGTGATAGGAAATGCGTCAAACAACTGCATAATCCCTAACCCAACGAGCACCACCATCAAAGTAAAACCTGACGCGACTCCCAACATGTGGGGCAAGGTACGTTTAACACCATAATTCGCCCCAGAAGCCATCAACATAAGATTGTTCGGCCCTGGGGTAATGGACGACACAAAAGCAAAAAGCATTAACGCGCTCAATATTTCAAAGGTCATTTCGATTGTTTCTCTGTCTGGTAATGTGTGCAATTATAAAGAGCAAAATACAAAATTACTGCGCTATTAACTGCAACATAAACCACTTAAGAACAACTAATGATCAAAAAAGACAAATATAACGACAGAATATTGCAAGAGCTTAGTAAGCATGGCCGTATAGCCAATACAGAGTTAGCAGAAAAAATTGGTTTATCCGCTTCGGCTTGCTTACGAAGGGTACAAGAATTAGAACACAGCGGTGTCATTAAAGGCTATCGAGCGATACTCGATAGCGAATTGCTAGGCAACGGATTTATTGCCTACGTTACCGTTGGCTTAGGCCTACACACTAAAGACTCCCAAGACGCCTTTGAACAAGCCATAGCGAACGCCAATGAAGTCAAAGAGTGTCATAATGTGACCGGATCATTCGAGTATATATTGCGTGTAGAAACCTCAAATTTGAAAACGTATAAGACCTTCCACACCGATATACTCGGTACTCTGCCCCAAGTAAACACTATTACCACTCACGTAGTCATGGACTCCCCCAAGAACGAACGAGCTTAACGGTTAAGCATAAAATTAGCGCCGCAGAGCATGAATAAGCATACTCAGTTACATCACAAGAACCCCCCGCCCTAGGCGGGGCTTGCAATTAACTTAGTTAGATAAATTTTGCGGTAATTGGCACAAGGCACAGTGACTCATCTCGAAATCAGATGGCTATTTCTCAAGTGCTTCGGTGGCGTCTTCCTCATTTACTCGGTACACCACAAACGTTAATGTGAAGCCAGTTTATGGGATCGCCCGGTTCCCCACAAAGGATCTCATGTGTGTTAAATGCCTGTTCAACATCACTCTTAACACTAGTCTGGTAAATAATTGGGAGGATAACCATTTCTGTTTATTCACTGTTAGCTGCTGAAATGCGTTGATAAGCGTAAAGTAAATGTATCGGCCCAGCAGGCTACAATTGATGAGTCACGTCCTGTGCAACAAAAAGAGCGACAAAGAGCTCGACAAAAAAGTTAAACAAACAAAGCGGGTTAGACCGAGTTGATATAAAACGATTGTCACGACCCTGAGTAAATTGAAAGTTTAGCATCATTGAGCTAGGTTAATTATATACTCTTGCATTGTTGTTGAAGTGTTCCACCGGGGCGCCTGCGCTGTTTCGAAGTACTCGCCATATTATGTTCTGAAACAATATTGTCCGAAATTTTGCTACTGCTGTTGAATCAATGATGACAATCAGCCTAGAGGACTGAGTTTCCCTTCCAGAAGGATTTGAAAATGAAAACATGTGAGCACGATGTATCCCGATATTGTGATCTACCGCTGGTAGAGCCACGAAAGTTAGCACCAAATATCGACCGTAACCGTGAATCCTTAGTTCGTTACATAGAGAAAAAATGGGTCAACCACACGGTATTGCACTATTATTTCATGCAAGACCGAAGCGATTTAGCCGGCCCTCCAGCACAATTACAAGCGGTCAGAGATGCATTTGAAGAATGGAAAAACCTCAGCCTGGGTTTAGAGTTTGTCGAAGTTAACCAAGCGGTCGATGCTGAATTTAGAATCGGTTTTGCACCTGGTAGTTCTTGGTCATATGTGGGGCGAGATTGCATCGATTTAGTACCTAATCACGAGCAGCAAACCATGAATTTTGGCTGGGATTTAACCTCGTCGTATGGACGAGATACCGCTTTACATGAAATAGGGCATGCTATGGGCTTTCCCCATGAACATCAAAACCACAAAGCGGGGATCGTCTGGAATGAAGCTGCGGTGTACGCCAATTTCGCCGGCTCACCGAATTTTTGGGATGCAGAGCAAACCTACCATAATATTATCCGTAAAATATCCCCCGAAGATGTGGCAGGTTCTAGTTGGGACAAAGACTCTATCATGCATTACCAGTTTCAAGCTGGTTTGATATTGCAACCCTCGGGATATGAAAACCGGCCCTTGATCCCAGCTCCAGGCTTGTCTGATATGGACAAGCAAGAAGCACGTAAGTTTTATCCAGCCAATAACCAAATTCAATGGCCGGAATTAAAACCCTTTTTGTCCCATTTGCTGAATATACAACCCGGAGAGCAATTAGACTTTACAATTAGACCGGAACAGAGTCGCACCTACAACATACAGACATTCGGCAGCATGGACACCGTTATCGTGCTTTTTGAAGATGATAATGGCGAGTCAATATTTTTAGCCGGTGATGATGATAGTGGTACAGATTACAACTCTAAAATTGCTCTGCGCTTAATTAACGGGCGACGCTATTATTTACGTTTACGATTATACAGTACCGGCGCATCCGGTGTAGGAGGATTGATGCTGTGGTAAAAATACAGGCCAGACAGAATTAAATCTGGCCTCACTACGCATATTAAGTTTGCAACACGGTGGCAATAAATTGTTTGCCTGGGGTTTTAGTATTAATCACGCTAACTACCAGTCGTTGTGCATTACAATAAATCCTTCAATCACCGCATTTATCAACATTCATGTTACTCAGCTGAACCGCTTAGATGCAAAATACTTGCTCCTGACGAGCATGCTTTATAGGATGGCGAACTAATCCTATTCGGACGTCCTATGCTTTATCAAGTTGCAACCCTTCTACTGAGCCCAATATTTATTGTGCAAGGTAAGTACGTCAAGCGCGTGACCGTCAAACTTCCTGAGCCTGAAGGGCTGCGTCATGGCATGATGGGCAACGGCGTACCAGCATCATTATTGATTATAGGTGACTCCGCGGCAGCGGGCGTTGGGGTTGAACACCAGGATCAAGCGTTAACAGGTATTATGCTCAGTACATTAAGTCCACACTATCAGGTGTCGTGGAAGCTCATGGCTCAAACGGGTGATACGTCCGGCCAACTACTCGATAAAATTAGCCGCTCAGGATCCCATGAGAGCTATGATACCGTAGTCATTTCTATTGGTGTCAACGATGTCACCGGACTCACCTCAACGCAAACATGGATAAACAACCTAAATATGATCACCACTGCCTTACAGGAAAAGTTTGCGGTGAAACGGATCCTTTTCTCCAGTTTACCGCCCATGCATTTATTCCCCGCACTGCCCCATCCGCTAAGATGGTGGTTAGGCACCAGAGCAAAACAACTTAATAAATTGGCTGAGCAATTTTGCCGGCAAACTGCTAACTGCTCGTTCATCAACGTACCTTATCCACTGGATCCTCGATTTGTTGCAACCGACGGATTTCACCCGGGCGCACCGGCCTATCAATTATGGGGTGAGTATCTCGCTGAAATAATACACGAACAGTTAAGTATAGATATGTGAATACATATATAGAATCAGCTAAGCGCGGTTCAAATTTTTAACAGCGCTAAATCATATTGGTTTTCACAAATACGTGCTTTAGCCCCCTGATGAGCCTCAAACAAGGCATTATGGGTATGAAAAGAAAAAGTATCATCCCGGGATTTATATTGGGTTATCCAGTCTAGCAGCATGGGCAAATTTGCATGTTGCTCTTCTTCGGATGAATACTTATGCGGCTCCCAAGGGCGGTTGTGCGCATTACTGATACAAACCGCAACAGGTAGGTCCATAAAGATGAGTTGGCTAGCTCGACTCAATATATTTTCCAATAGATCTCCGTAACAACCTTCTATGACCCAGTTTTTTTGAGTATTAATAAAGGCGTTCACACTGTGCATTGAGTCAGCAATAGGCGCTCGCTCAGGGATCTCTGTGGGTAACCAAGCCAAGGTATCTAAATCTAAATGAGCAATATTGTGTCGTTTGACAATCCGCTGGGCGAAGGTTGACTTACCCGCCCCTGAGTTGCCGAAAATAACGATGCACATAGGCGAATCATTCTGTGTTTTCATTTATCTTCCTTGGCATAGTTTAGGGTAAACGGCGATTTCTTCTTAATTTAGCATTCGTTAGTGACAAATCGACGATTCATTACAATAGATTTCGCCCTACAACCCATAAGTTTGATAAAATCGCCGGCGGTTTTCTCAACATAGGCTCAGGGCTAATGAAATTCGAAGGTAGTCATATTCTTTCCGTTAATCAGTTCGATCGAGATTCGATTGAACACGTATTCCATGTAGCCAATCAGATGGCGCCCTATGCAAAACGCCAAAAGCGCACCACAGTGCTAGACGGTGCCATTTTGGGAAACTTATTTTTTGAGCCCAGTACTCGTACTCGGGTCAGTTTCGGGACCGCATTTAATCTACTCGGCGGTGAGGTGCGTGAAACCACAGGCATGAGCAACTCAGCGCTGGCTAAGGGCGAATCTTTATATGACACCGCCCGGGTTCTCAGTGGCTATTCAGACATTATTACTATGCGCCATCCCGATTCAGGCTCAGTGGCAGAGTTTGCCCTGGGCAGCCGTGTACCCGTCATTAACGGCGGCGATGGTGCCAATGAGCACCCAACCCAAGCATTACTTGATTTATATACCATTCAAAAAGAGTTGCAGTATCACGGTGGTAATATCGATGGGTTGCACATTGCCATGATCGGTGACCTGAAATACGGACGAACCGTACACTCTCTATCTAAGCTGTTATGCCTGTTTAAAAATGTACGCTTCACCCTCATTTCACCCAAGGAACTGGCCATGCCAGATGCCATATTGAGCAGCATCGAGAATGCGGGTCATAGTTACACCATCAGTGAAACGTTAGAGGGCAACTTCGACGCAGACATTTGTTATCAGACTCGCGTTCAAGAAGAACGTTTTGGTTCACAAGAAGAAGCCAACTTGTACCGAGGTAAATTTCGTTTGAATCAGCAAATTTACACCAAGCATTTTCAGTCCAAAACGGTGATCATGCATCCACTGCCGCGAGATTCACGTGTCGAGGCAAACGAGTTAGATAATGATTTAAACATGAACCCAAACTTGGCTATTTTCCGCCAAACCGATAATGGGGTGTTAGTTCGAATGGCGTTATTCGCATTGACCCTTGGGGTAGAAAGTATTATCAGTAAATTCGACAAAGAAGTGCATTGGTATAGCGGCCACTAGTGACGCTAGCATGCACCTTTCAGCAAATTAACGATTAAACAAGAGAGCACGACATATATGCAAAAATCACAACAGTTATTCGCCCGCGCCCAAAAACATATTCCTGGTGGCGTGAATTCCCCCGTGCGGGCGTTTAAAGCCGTAGGCGGCACTCCTCCTTTTATTACTAAGGCTGACGGCCCCTACTTGTATGATGCTGATGGCAAAGAATATATTGATTACGTGCAATCCTGGGGGCCTATGGTATTGGGCCATAACAATCCAGCCATTCGCCAGGCTGTTATCGATGCAGCGCACAATGGTTTAAGTTTCGGCGCGCCCACAGAAGCTGAAATTACCATTGCCGGTTTGGTTAACGAGTTGGTACCGTCTATGGAAATGCTGCGCATGGTCAACTCGGGCACCGAAGCCACAATGAGCGCTATACGCCTAGCCAGAGGCTATACTAACCGCGACAAGATCCTCAAATTTGAGGGCTGTTACCATGGCCATGCCGACGCATTACTGGTTAAAGCAGGTTCAGGTGCTCTAACGTTTGGTGTACCTAGCTCACCAGGTATTCCAGCTGATTTTGCCAAACATACCTTAACCATGGAATACAACAATATTGATTCTGTGATCCAAGCATTTGAACAGTACCCAGATGATATCGCTTGCATCATAGTTGAGCCTGTCGCGGGCAATATGAATTGCATACCACCGGTTGATGGCTTCTTACAAGGTTTACGCGACGTTTGTGATAAATACGGTGCCCTGCTCATTTTTGATGAAGTAATGACGGGGTTTAGAGTTGCCCTAGGCGGTGCGCAAGCAAAATACAATATTGTGCCGGATCTAACCTGTTTGGGTAAAGTCATTGGCGGCGGTATGCCCGTGGGAGCATTTGGTGGTAAGCGAGAAATCATGCAACAGATCGCACCATCTGGGCCGGTTTACCAAGCGGGTACATTGTCAGGTAACCCAGTCGCTATGGCCGCTGGCTTAGCTGCGCTAAACCAAGTTAAACGCCCTGGTTTATATGAAGAACTCAGCGCAGCCACAAAAACCTTAGCAGAAGGCTTTAAAGCCATAGCGACCCGACATGGTATACCTATGACTATCAACTATGTTGGCAGTATGTTTGGTTTGTTTTTTACCGATGTAGAGCGTGTGACAAACTATCAACAGGCAATCGGTTGTAACACCGAGCAATTCAATGCTTTTTATCATGGCATGTTAGAGAATGGCGTTTATTTAGCACCTGCTTCATATGAAGCAGGTTTTGTCTCAGCCCAACATAGCCCTCAAGTTATACAGCGTACTTTAGATATTGCGGAAAAGGTTCTGGCTGACGTAGCGAAGAAGTTCGGTTAATGTAGACACATCTATCCACTCGTTAGCGAAACAATGTAAGTTTTATGTTTGAATCCGTCATGCAACCCTTACCCCTTGTTTTGTTAGCGTTTTGTGGAATATGCTTGTTTATTATCGCGTTGTTATTGCGAAAATTAAATCGCGGTCTTCGCCAGTTTCCTCTAGAAATAACGCCTAAGCCACGCTCAATCAGCCAAAAAAACATTGCCGAAGTACCCACTGAACGCTTTGAGCAAAAAGCGGACGAAGCATTACGTTTACGTCACACCTTTCAAAAATTTGTACCTAAGCAGTTCGTCGATCATTTTGCCAAACATGGTTCAAGCGTACTGGAACTCGGTCATGCCGTAGAAGATGACGTCGCCATCTTATTTTGTGATATTCGCGGCTTTACCGGCTTGTCTGAACAAATGAGCCCTCAAGAATTAATGCGCTTCCTAAATTCTTACTTCCTGCGTATGAACGATCCGATCCACCTCAACGGCGGTTTTATTGATAAATTCATCGGCGATGCCATCATGGCATTGTTTGATCATCCCGGCGGTGGCAATCGCGAAAAAGCCAGCGATGCATTGTGTGCGGCGTTAGATTTACGCCATGCATTAATTATTTACAATCAACATAGACACAACAGTGGTTATTCAGCAGTAAACATTGGGGTGGGTATTCATTTTGGACCTGTCGTATTGGGTACAGTTGGGTCAGACGATCGTATGGACACCACCGTCATTGGTGACAGTGTTAATATCGCATACCGCTTAGAGGCATTAGCACCGATTTATCAGTGCGATATTGTTGTCAGTGCCCAAACCTTACAAGAAGCCGCCCAACCAGAGCGTTTTAGCGCTCGTTTACTCGACTGGATAAAAGTAAAAGGACGAAGTACTGCGATAGAGATTCACGAAGTTATCGCTCACTTACCGGAAGAAATCCAGCAACAGAAACAACTTAATTCTGCGCTTATTAAACAAGGCTTAAGTCAACGGTTTGCAAAAAATTGGACACAGGCAATCGACTATTTTGAGCAGGCTGCCGCGCTTAACCCTAACGACTATTTACCTCGCTTACATATACAGCAATGCCATAATTTGGCGGTACAGACCCTCCCCCATAATTGGGATGGCACAGTACAGTTATAATGCTGATTGACGCGTCAGCGTGACCTCTAAAATGAATGTAACCACCAAACAAAAAAGGCCAGTATAAACTACCCTAAGCGTTTACCAGACACATACTTTAAGCCTAAAGGCGTCAGAATAATAAGATGTCAGTGTAACAAATTCATAGTGTAAAATGACGTTACTATGACAACAATCAAGATGCGTCATACCTTGCTGACTTAGTTTGCACGTTGTTTAATAAAGGTTACGGACGGGGCAAAAAATGCTGCACCAGTTTCGGCACTGGTATAATCCAAAAAGCGGTCATATTCACCACTTTCATCACTTATCATCATATTGCGCAACATCGTCTCAAAGGGCTTAGGGCTGCGGGCGCAACTGACGAAAAAAAGCCCCTGCACATGCATATCACCATAGGGCATACTTTGGCGTAAAATTGCCATCAGCTTACCCTCATTGTCTATCACCTGGGTGCAATCAAAATGGCTTCGTGGCGATTTGAACGTATCATCTAATGGGCTGTTGTCAGACTTTTTACGACCCATAATGTACTCTTGATGGTACGTAGAAAGTTGCTCCCATTTGGCAATATTATGTCGATAACGCTGAATATGAACATAACTTCCACCAGCAAAGTCAGGATCTAGCTCCCCCACCAAGGCCGTATCTAACTTGTGCATACCTTTAGGGTTATCCGCACCATAGACAAAGCCTGTTAGATCACGACCGTCTAGATACCTAAAGCCTCGAATATCTTCAAGTAAATCAACGTGTGGCCCAAGCAAGCGCATAATTTCCATGGCCAGTGCATGGCAAATATCTGCTCGATCCGCGCGCACTTGAATAAATAAATCACAAGGGGCCACTGGCGCACTGCGATCGTCATATTGCATGTCGGGGAAAGGCGCAAGTTCAACAGGTATTAAGCCTGGATATACTTCATGCCAATAACTACTGCCTACGGCCACTAAACCTGAGACCATAGCTTCGTAGTGCTCTTCATCATAATGTGAAAATAAATCAATTACTTGAGCGATTTTGATGCGCATCAAACTATCATCATCATCATTCACATTGAGCAGTAAATACAGGGCGTGAAGACTTGCTTCGGCACATATTCCTTTTTGAGGTTGCGGCATAAAATTCTTAGTTTGATTGTGGTTTTAGTCATGCGCTGCACTCAGGGTTGCTACTAACGAGCTTTAATATGAATATACCCTCTTTGGGGCTTAGCGCTATCGAGTAATATACGCGATTTTATGCGCCGCGCATAATCGGCTGAATTTTAAGACAAGTTGCTGAAACTACGTCGAAAAAGTACGCGTGATAAATATCTACTCAGAGAACAAAAGATAGAGTGTTTAACTATATTGCATACAAAAAAGCCCCGCTTACGCGAGGCTTGAATTTTGTTAAAAATTCGCATCCTGATGGCTTAGGATGTTAAGTGGGGATTATTATTCTTTTTGCCCCACCTTCTTTAGGTTATGACTTAACGACCGTTGCCGTTAGTAAAGTCTGGGTAAGCTTCTAAACCACACTCGCTAATATCCACACCTTCGAACTCTTCTTCTTCAGTCACTCGGATACCCATTACCGCTTTCAGTATTGCCCATACGATTAAGCTCGCACCGAATACCCAAACGAAGATGGTCATTGCACCAACAAGTTGACCCAAGTAAGTTGCGCCATCATTCGTTGCAGGTACGACCATGACACCAAAGAATCCAACCACGCCGTGAACAGATATAGCACCAACTGGATCATCAATCTTCAATTTATCTAGGCTGATGATAGAAAACACGACAATCAATCCACCGATAGCACCGATAATCGTTGCACCTAGGGCTGACGGTGTTGATGGTTCAGCTGTAATAGCCACTAGTCCAGCAAGAGCGCCGTTAAGAACCATGGTTAAATCCGCTTTCTTAAATAAGATTTTAGCCAGTACAAGTGCTGCTACCGCACCACCTGCTGCTGCTGCATTGGTATTTAAAAATACCATTGCCACTGAGTTAGCGTTTCCTATATCACCTAGTTTTAACACAGAGCCACCATTGAACCCAAACCAACCCATCCAAAGGATGAATGTACCTAGGGTTGCCATAGGTAAGTTTGCCCCTGGAATAGCGTTAACTTTTCCATCTGCGGTGTATTTACCCTTACGTGCACCAAGTAACAATACGCCCGCTAATGCCGCTGATGCACCGGCCATGTGGACAATACCTGAACCTGCGAAATCAGAGAACCCAAAATCATCTGCAAGGCTATACATACCGAATACCGAGTTACCACCCCACGTCCAGCCGCCTTCCATTGGATAGATGAACGCTGTCATCACTACCGCGAAGGCCAAGAAAGCCCATAGTTTCATACGTTCAGCCACCGCACCAGATACGATTGACATAGCCGTTGCGACGAAGACTACCTGAAAGAAGAAATCAGATGCGCCAGAATAAATTGAACCACCTTCGAAACCATCTTCGCGGCCAGCAAATTCGCCTAATGTTTCTGCAACATCAACATTTTCGATACCCGTTAAAAAGTAATCACCACCATACATAATGGCGTAACCGCACACTAAGTACATCAAACAAGAAATCGCAAAAAGTGCGATGTTTTTGGTTAAAATTTCAGTGGTATTTTTTGAACGTACTAACCCAGCTTCCAACATTGAGAAGCCTGCGGCCATCCACATAACGAGTGCGCCACACACTAGGAAGTAAAACGTATCCAAAGCGTATTGTAAGTGAAATGCTTGTTCCATTGTTATTATCCTCTGTCTCTCTAAATAGCTTCGCCGTCGGTTTCACCGGTACGAATTCGAACTGCGTGTTCAAGGTCGTAAACAAAAACTTTACCGTCACCAATCTTGCCAGTTTTAGCCGCTCCCACTATGGCTTCAACCAATCGCTCAACCTGATCGTCTTGAACCGCGATCTCGAGTTTTACTTTAGGTAAGAAATCCACTTGATATTCCGCTCCGCGATATAATTCAGTGTGACCTTTTTGACGCCCAAAACCTTTGACTTCGGTAACGGTTAACCCGTCGATTCCTATTTCAGAAATGGCTTCGCGCACATCATCTAGCTTGAATGGCTTGATGATCGCTGTGACTAGTTTCATATTGCTGCTCCCGGTAATTATTATGATTTTTAACGCTACAATTGCAGTTGATAGAACAAGAGCTATGCCATAAATTTTAAATCTTTATAATCAAATGGTTACAAGTAAAAAAGGATTTTAAAATGATATAGCTCGCACAGATTTGGTTCAATTTTGCGCAATTGCACCTTATTGGAGCAGGGGGTACTTAGTTAAATTGCTATACCCGATTTCAACTAACATTAGTCGCCGGGTAAGCACGTTAAAAACGTCCAACGTGCATACAATAAGAGGGAAAACAGGACGAGAACTATTTTATGAGTCACGAATGACAGGCATTAAAGATCTTTACACTACCTTTACATTCTAGCCGCTGAACTTATCAGCGCATCTGTTACTCTACTCTGTTTCACTGCCTTCACCCGTCAATAATCACGTGCTTATAACAGATCACTACCCAATGAAAGCGGATTTCACCCCCTATTTACCGCCAAGACCGAAAGCGAAAGTGGCAACATTATGGATAATTTTGGGATCTTTGCTGCTGCATCTGATGATGTTAATACTGGTTGCTCGTAGCCCAAATGAAATAACAAAATTCGAAACGACAGAAGGTACACCAGCAAAAATCAAACCCATTACTGCACGTTTGATCTATACGCCTGTCAGCACCATAGTCACGCCTAGCCCCGAGCCAACGACGACAGAGAAACCTGAACCGAGCATTACGGTTGAACCCGCACCGACCGCAGAGCCCGTTATTGAGTCAGACCCCGTCCCTGTTATCCCTTCGCAGCCCGAGCCTATAGCACCAGAACCAGCTTTGGAGGCACCGTCAAAACAGGCGCCAGAACCGACAATAGAAACATTACCAGCTGTCCCCCAGCCAGAGATAAAAAGTGATGCTAACTTTATTCAACAGGATCCACTTGCCTCACCAGCGGATACTGAACGGCCTAAAATGGCGGATGACCAAGCACACACAGTCGCTGATAAAGTGAAAAACCAATTGCATAGCTCATCACAACGTTCTATTGCGGAACTGGCAGCTGAGGAAGCGGCACGATACCGACGTGAGCAAACGTCCCCAAGCCTGTTAGACAAACCAGAGCTAAGCAAGCTAACTGAAGATGAGAAGCTACAAAAAGAAAACGAGGTACTCGCAGATTGCTCAAGCTATACCAACAAAGGCATTGCCATATTAGCAGGGTTAACGGGCGGTAATATTAAGTGCACTACGACAAATGGCGCAGAGTCATTTATTCAGGATAGGCTGAATAAAACCGCCCACCTGCCCGCTATGAAAGATAATAAAGGCAATTAACCGTCTTTAGTAGACGCTTAATTACCGAATAGTCGTTCCCAAAGCGATTTTTTAAGCGGTCCGCGTACTTCTCCATTACAGGTTTTGGGAATGGGCGGCAGTGCATCTAAAATGGCTGGCACACTGATAGTATGCGCGCAACCTGGGCGACTAAGCGCGCCACTTTTTTCGTCAAAATGGGCAATGCCCAAGCCCTTCGGATAACGACGGACTAACGACTTAGGTTGCTGCAAGCTTTGGTAGCCAATAAATAACTGCATCGCCCCACTTGCACCGCTTAAATTAATAGGTTGGTTGTCGTCTTTACCCATCCAAGTGGTCACTAAAATATTGTTATCGAAACCACTGAACCAGCTATCGCGATAATCATCTGTGGTACCCGTTTTACCGGCCATATTAATATCAGCAAAGACTTTTTTAATCTGCTTCGCTGTTCCCTCAAGCGTCACTTTGTGCAGTGCATAATTGAGTAAATATACCGCTTTTAAGTCTGCTCGTTGCTCTCCTTGCAAATTAAAGCGCCATAATGGTTTATCTTTGGGCGATAACACAGCAGTCACTGCATGCAGCGGAATATAACGCCCATTGTTGGCTATGGTTTGATACATTTGATTGACTTGAATAGGTGAAAAGTTCACCGCCCCTAGTGTCATTGCCGGATAAATGTCTATGGACTCATTAACCCCGAGACGCTTCACAGTAGAAGCAATATCATCCAATCCTACTTCCATGCCTAACGTGACGGTGGGCACATTTAACGATTGAGTAAGTGCTTCAACTAAAGGAACCTGACCTCGGAATTTTTTATCTGCATTTTTAGGTTCCCACATTTTTCCGTAGGTGCTTTTAAGTTGAATAGGCTCGTCTTTAAGCGGTGTGGCTAAGTTGAATTGAGCTGCTCGTTCCAGGGCTGTTAAGTAAATAGCGGGCTTGATTAAAGAACCAATTGCCCGCTTGGCATCCAGTGCACGGTTAAACCCCTGAAACTGGGGATTTGCATCGCCGACGATAGAACGCATTTCACCACTTTTAATGTCTGTTATCACCATGGCTGACTGCAACCCCGTCAAATCCATACGCTTTTGCTGGGTGTTAACACCGGCTTTAACCGCTTTCTCAGCTTTGCGCTGGGCGACGGAATCAAGAGTGGTAAATACCTTCAAGCCAGATTCACGCATGTTCGGATCGGCTAATACCGTTTTTAGTTCTCGGCGCACTAAATCCATAAAAGCTGGGTGTTTGCCAGACGTTAAACTTGCCCCCGAGGCTAAATTCAGGGGTTGATTAATTGCATATTCATACTCGTTTCGCTGCAATTCATTGTTTTCAAACAAAATCCGTAACACTAAGTTACGACGCACTGTCACACGTTCAGGGTGTCGGCGCGGATTATAATAAGATGGGCCTTTGATTATGCCTACCAAAGTAGCAATTTCCGCAACATTCAATTCCGCTAATGGTCGATCAAAATAAAATAAACTTGCTAAGCCAAAACCATGTACACCAGTATTGCCATTTTGACCGAGAAATACCTCGTTTAGATAGGCTTCAATTATTTCATCTTTACTGTAACGGGCATCAATAATCAGGGCCATTAAGGCTTCTTTGGCTTTGCGTACTAAGGATTTTTCATTGGTTAAAAACAAATTTTTGACCAATTGCTGGGTCAAGGTACTGCCACCTTGAACGGCGCGTCCAGCAGATACATTCGCAATTAATGCGCGTAAGATAGATAACGGCGCAATACCGTAATGCTGATAAAAGTCTTTGTCTTCCACTAACACTAGCGCTTTGGTTAACGACGCAGGAACGGCATCAAGATTAACCAACATGCGGTCCTCACGACCGCTACTCATAAGACGGGTGACTAACCAAGGTTCAAGGTATATTTCGTCAAGAGCCGCATTAGTATCTAAATCACGTAATGTATTAATTCTTCCATTTGCGAGGGTGATATCCACCGCCAACTCAGATTCCTGACCGTGGGGGAAATGAAATGCACGGCGCTGAATACGCAGACCGGTTGCTTTAAGCTGATATTCGCCCGTTTCGTCAGCATGACGTACTTTGCGATAGCCTAACAGTTCAAGTTCTTCAACAATTTCTTTAATCGTGACTTCTTGCTTTAGCTGTAAATGCATGGGGCGAGCAAAAATTTGCGCCGGAACTTGCCATTTGTTACCACTAAACTGTTTAACGATCTGGGCATCTAAGTACACGCAGTAGGCCGCGATAACAGCGGCGATAATAATAAGCAAACGCCACCAGTTACGCGCTATCCAGCGTAACGGGTTTAATTTATTGGCTAGGGTTGGCTTAGTTTTTGGGGACTTTTTTGGCATCTATTTTTTACTGTCTCGCAAGGGGGCATGCTTTGGCATATTGTGACATATCCTACCTACGAATGCAGGCACAGCTGAGCGCAAATAGGATTAATTATATGATGGGTTTTCGCACCAGAGGTTTAAGTGCCGTTTCATATTTCTGTTTAAGTGCTTCAACGCTGCCAATAATCATGGTTACTGTGATGTCTTCAATGGTTTGACGGTTAGCTTGATGTTTTATCAAATAATGTCCCGCTGTTGCACGACTATACTCGGTTGGATCGCCATGGTCTTCTAAACTCGGCTCCGCAGCAAGTCTTTCAAGCATAAGGCCCCTCTGTTCCATATAGGTTAAATAGATGGTGGTTACGCGCCTGACCAATTGCTCAAACGTTTCCGCGCTTTCAGTTGCACTGTTTTGTAATGTACGTAACCGTTTGTATTCTCTTTTCAGTAACGTTTGCAGTAGCTCTTTCATGCTCGAATAGTAGGCATAAACAAATGATTTGCTCACCCCAGCTTCTTTCCCTAGCCGCTCCATGTTGAAGGCAGAAACCCCTTCGGCTGCCACAAGATCCGCCGCGCGGTCTAAAAGCAGGTGTTTTCTCACTTCTGGTGAAAGTCGCGTGCGAATCTTTTTTAATTCGGTCATATTGCGGCTAATTCAACATTTGTCTTATAAAATAATCAGTCATTAATATGTATGACAGTTAGAAAAGCAAGTACAAGATAACAAGTAAGTCTAAGCCCAGCGCTTGAAATAGGAGAGCGCATTAAATTTTGACATTTTATTAAACGTTAACGGTTTTTATTGCTCCCCCATCAACTCTCAGGTTAGCGCCGGTAATATTTGAAGCTGCGGGGGTGGCCAGAAAAACAGCCGCGTTTGCCACCTCTTGCGAGGTTCCCAGTCGATTAAAAACAGAAATCGCCTGAGCGCGTTTAAATAGTACAGATTACTGCTTCTCAACATTTTGCCAAAATCCATATTGATGACAAATCGGCCCAGGAGAAACAATATTAACCCGAATATTATCCTTGCCTAATTTATGCGAAAGTTGGCTTGCATAGGAAATCAAAGCGGCTCTTGATCTTTTAATAGCCTATCGAACCCCAGCCTGATCCTTTATCGTTCTGATAGTCATAAGTTATTGACCATTTACTCTTTAATACAGAAACAGTGTGATGAAATGAGCAATGCATGCTGAGATACATAAAGTGATAGGGCGCGATTAATCTTTATATCATTGGTTAGAAGCGAGCCTTTTTTTATTTGTTTTAGTCGTGGCGGGCGCACTTGCTGGATCGTCCGGCCAAAAGTGTTTTTGATAACGGCCTTTCATTTCTTTTTGTACGTCTTTATAACTGCCCTGCCAAAATCCCGCCAGATCTTGCGTTTGCTGTAATGGCCTACCTGCAGGCGATAGCAACACCATTTGAACCTTAACCTGCCCCCTCGCCACACTCGGTGTATCAGTAAGGCCATACACTTCCTGCAGCCTAACCGCTAACGATACGCTCCCCTTAGCATCGTACTCTAAAGAAATCCGGTTAGCGCTGGGGACAGTGATCTTACTTGGCAGCAAACGATTTAGCGACTGCTGTGCTCCGTAATCGAGTTGATTTAACAACAGAGAATAAAAATCGACTTTGCTTAATTGTTGCCAATTCAGCACATCAGCTAAATAAGGCATTAACCATTTATCAATATTAGTCAGCAACCCTGTTTCACTGACGTCAGGCCAGTCACTCTCAGTTAGATAGGTGCGGGCCATGCGTAAACGATATACAAGTTGCAGCGTATTTTCGTTAAAAGGCAACCCCATAACACCACGCAAGTCAATTTGTTCACGCCATATCTGACATACTTGTGCGCTATTGGGTTTCTTAGCTGGCGTTTTATTGAGAATAATTCGACCTAATCGCTCCAATGACTGTGCAGAAATAGCTGAACGTGCCTCATCCCACTGACACCGTGTTTGTGTGCTGATGAGATGAGAAAAATGCTGTTCGATCTGGCCTCGACCAATGGGCTCTGCCAAGGTTATACGCGCATTACTTTGATAAGCATCGCTGAGCAGCATTTCTCCGATGGCTATCCATGGCTGACCGATTAGCGGGTCGTTGTCACCTAATTGGCCGCCAGTGCCATCAACTAAACCATATCGCCCACCGCTAGTGCTTTTTCCTATCCACTGGGGGAATGCAAAACCAAGTAAAACCCCAGTATATTCAAGAGGCCAGGAAGTTAGCTCACAGCCTAACTTTTTATGCCACTGGCGAATGTTACGCCACATTGGATGATTTCTGTGTTGCAATAAAAAGGTCAAGCGTTCGTCACACAGACTTCCCCCTTGATTGCCTAATGGGTTTTTGTCCTCAAGGAGCACGGCAATGGCACAGGCAAGACTTTGATGTCCGGTACTTAGCCCGCGACTCTTTAGTAGCATAGTGGCTATATTTGCCTGTCCGCCCAGTGCATGTACTGCTTTCCCATGAGGGCTAACATGAAGATTTTCATCGAGTATCTGTAACCCCATCAACACCGAATGTGCCTGTTTAAGCTGAGCGTCACTGGGCATATCGATTAATGCAAAATCGCCGACTGGTGTTCCCCACACACAGGCTTCGAGTAAAAATGGCGCAAGATCACTGGTCAATATCTCTGCCTGTGTGTGCTCCACTAGGCGTTGGTGCTGCTCTTTACTCCATAGCCGATAACACACACCCGGTGCTAGCCTACCTGCTCGTCCCGCACGCTGGGTAGCAGAGGCTTTTGAAATCATCTGGGTACGAAGTTGTGTAAGGCCTTTGTTTAATTGATAGATAGCATTTTTTTGCATGCCGCTATCCACCACCACCGTTACTCCTTCAATGGTCAAACTGGTTTCAGCAATATTGGTCGCTAAGATTATTTTGCGCTTTGCGTCAGGATCAGGCGCTAATGCCGCCTCCTGAGCAGCTAAGGATTGCAAAGAAAACAAGCTGTGGATTTGTATATCCGTTGTCATTGTACGTTCAAGTAAGCTAGCACAACGCCGGATCTCACCTTGTCCCGGAAGAAAGACCAAAATATCCCCCACATGCTGTTTTGCCGCAAAAACAGTCAATCCAGCGACTTTTTCGACCAATGACGCACTCCCAGTATCTGGCCGATAATGGGTTTCAACAGGATAACTGCGCCCTTCACAGGCAATGTGTTTTGCCTGAGGTATTAACGAGCTTAAACTAGCCACATCCAGTGTTGCAGACATAATGAGTAAACGTAGATCATCCCGCAGGGCATCCTTGACTTCAAGGCACAACGCCAGTGAGAAATCGGCATGCATACTGCGTTCATGAAACTCGTCAAACACCACTAAGCCCACACCAGGTAATTCTGGATTGCTCTGCAGCATGCGCGTTAAAATACCCTCAGTGACTATTTCCAAACGCGTTTCGCTGCTCACTTTGTTTTCGCCACGAATACGATAACCTACCGTTTGCCCAACCTTTTCACCTAATTGCTTGGCGAGAAAGTGTGCAATGTTACGGGCGGCAATACGCCTAGGTTGCAGCATGATAATCTTACTTTTTGTAAATTCCTTTCCTTGTAATAATGCCAAAGGTACGGCGGTCGATTTACCCGCGCCAGGAGGCGCCATCAAGATCACATCGTTTGCGCTAAGCGCTGCATGCAACTGAGGAATAATATGTTCTACTGGTAGCGTTTTTTTTACAAAGGACAAGGTGTTATCTCATAAAATTAGCGGTATAGGCCCACAAATTAGATCAGGTGTTAGTGTATCCTGTAGTGGTGATTTTTTCAGGAGAATAAGATGCGTGTTTTTTTTGCCCTTACCCCACCCCCATCTATAAAACTGGCTATCGATGCGTGGCGTGACAAAGCATTTCCAAGCTTCACCAGTCCGGTAAAAGCCAACAACTTTCATATTACCTTGGCATTTTTAGGACAAATTACCGAAGCACAATTAGACTCGTTGAGCCAATATATTGAGGGCCACCTAAAGATTAAAAGCTTTCCTTTAACCTTAGATTATCTGGGGTATTGGTCTAAACCCAAGGCTTTATGGATCGGTAATGCGGTTGTTCCCCAACCACAACGGGATCTGGTTGAGCTACTACACAAAGCTGCCCTTCAAAGTGGTGTAAGTATGCAAAAACGTGATTATATATCCCACTTAACTCTGGCGAGAAAATGCCTTGATAACCCACCGGCTCCATTAATTGAGCCCGACTTTACCTTTAAAAATACCGAGTTGACCTTATACGAATCTATTTCAACCGATCACGGCGTCATGTATCGTCCATTAATTGAGTGGCCTTTCGCCCCCACCTTTTCATTTTAAGTAAAAATTACTCCCAATTGAGCTAATCCATAACGATTCGCTATTTACCTTAGGCAGCTAGCAAGGTAAAACAGGTGCAAATTTTTGAAATGATAAATTCCCATGCAACAAACCTTAAGACTGGTCATCGACTGCCCAGATCAAGTCGGCCTAGTAGCCAGCGTCAGCCAATTTTTGGCTGAACATAACGCCACCATAGTAGAAGCAAGTCATCATACCGACTTACAAACCGGCCGCTTTTTCATGCGTCATGAAATTAGCACGGATTCGTTAACCATGGATATAGAGCAAATCAGACTTGCTTTTACCCCTATCGCCGATTCATACGCTATGAATTGGAAGCTTGTCGATTCAAACAAAAAACCGAAAATGGCACTACTTGCCAGTCACGAATCACACTGCTTAATGGATTTACTCCACCGCTGGCACAGCAATGAGCTGCATTGTGACATTCCATGCATTATTGCTAATCATCCACAGATGAAGCAATTCGCCGATTGGTACAACATTCCTTTTCATTGGATCGATTTTAAAGTCCTAGGCAAAGACGCTGCTTTTGCCCAGATCAGTCAATTGATTAAGCAATATGACATCGATTTAACTGTGCTTGCACGCTTTATGCAGATTTTGCCTGACGCCTTGTGTAGAGAATTAACAGGACGTGCCATTAATATTCATCATAGCTTCCTGCCTTCATTTGCTGGCGCTAAGCCTTACCAGCAAGCCTACGACAGAGGCGTTAAACTTATAGGTGCGACGTGTCACTATGTAACGGGTGATCTAGATGAAGGGCCTATAATTGAACAAGAAGTGATGCGTATTTCTCATAGCGATACCGCGCAAGATATGGTGCGCAAAGGCAAGAACTGTGAGAAAACGGCTTTAGCAAATGGCGTTCGTTATCATTTGGAAGATCGCGTGATTATTCATCATTCAAAAACTGTGGTATTTGCTTAAAAAGCTTAAGGCGTTTAGGTCAATTAGAAGTTCGCCACATAAACAATATTAATGTGTTTGTCGGTGCGCTCTTCTCCGAACCAAGATTGAGTCGCATCGTTCGCTTGCCATAGCGCCTTAGACACAGCAACTTCAACGTACTGCTGCTGAGAATCAAGCATAAAGCGAGAGCTGAATAACCACTGGTTACTCGCAGGCAGTTGAATATCGGTCCCTTGGGACGTTTCAAGATTAGTGTCCATTTGCCTAATGTAGCCTAATCCCAAACTAATACGATGATTCAAGCGATAACGCGGTAATATTGCCCACTGACGAGTGGTCGTTTTCTGGTTGTGGGCACCCCAGTTTAACTCACCTTTCAAATAACCAACCTGAGTATCAAGAGAAATATCTTCCCCAAATTTTTGGTGAAACGTCAATTGATAATCACGTTGGTGGCAGCCATCAAATTTGATACTTTTTTTATTAAAATCAAGTTCCGTACTTTGTGGCAAGGTTTGCTTTACCCATTCCAAAGTTTGTGCCCAATTTAACTCAGCGGCAGAAACATTGGAGGCAAAGCAAAACATAAAAAAGCAAATGGCGTTGCGCAATGCACTTTCTCTCACAGGATTAAACAGAGTGTAACTGTAGACTGCATTCGCCGTTCATGGGTATTAAGTCACATCATTTAGTATACAATTTCATACCATTAGCGTAATAATGCTAGCTATACTAGTGGCATGGTTGATCTAGGATCGTCAAAATAATGTGTTATTTTCGGTTGCAATAAGTAAGCTATCGATTAGGCGACAAGAGTCATAGCGCAACTTCATTTCTTGTAAATAGCCGCATTTTTTTAGCGGCCATAAACGTAAAACAAAGCCCATTTATCGAGTTAATAATTAACCATGCTAAAGACTCTAAGTACATATCTTCGCGAGCGAATTTACCTACTAATATTAAGTACTTTTTGTGTCAGTGGTGCATTTGCAAATGACATGGTTAAACTCAATGGTTTCGCTACATTAGGTGCAATATATAACGATAGTGATGATCTCGGTTTTCACCCAAACCTAAAAATTCCAGCTCGGGGTGGTTTTTCATTTGCACCGGATTCGGTTATTGGCGCACAGGCGAATATTGAATTTAATGCGCAATGGGACGCGGTGGTTCAAGCCGTCTTTCGCGATAAGCTAGATAACAAAGCCATTAACTATATCGATGTGGCATTTCTGCGCTATCGCTTAAACAGTAGTTTCGAATTTCGTGTCGGACGCATGAATACCGACATTTATTTTTTATCTGAATACAAATCAGTAGGGTACGCATACCTGTGGGCTCGTCCTCCTGCAGAATTTTACGGCAAAGTATCGGCAGTCTCTCAATTTGAAGGAGCCGATGTGTTGTATAAGCGCTCCTTGGGGCGTGGATTTTTACAAGCTAAGTTTGGCTACGGTGAGACTGACGCAGCTATAGCAACGACAGGCTCTGCAGTGGATATCCACTTTACCAACATATTAATGGCGTCATTATCTTATCAGCAGGACGAATGGCAAATTCGAGCATCATTCCTAGACACAAAAGTAGATGAATTTAGCGCTAGCCTCGAAGAGGTAGATCAAGTTTTAGCTTTTTTCCCCCCATCAGTATGGCCAGGCGGCCCTGCACTTCGAGACAGGTTTGATTTTATTGGCAAGAAACAACAATTCTATGGCCTAGGCTTTCAATACGATAACGACTTATGGCTTGTTCAGTCTGAAATCGGATTTATCGACTCTCAATGGGATATAGAGCGAGATACGATCTCAGGCTATATAAGTCTAGGGTATCAACCTGATAACATTACTTATTTCGCCACGCTATCCGCGATAGAGCCCACCGAAAATAATCTAAGTGACAGCATTGGGGAAATTTCACCGGATGCACCTGCGGTGGTCGCAGCTACCTTGCAATCGTTCAGACCGTTAATCAGCGAAGCACTCAATCGAAACCGAATTAAACAGCATACCTTCAGTGTGGGAGCAAATTGGCAACTGTATCCGTCTTTGGTGGCAAAACTGCAAATTGACTGCAGCGTGATAGCTGACAATGGTTTTGCACTTTGGCAGATATACAGTGAGCCTAGCACTAGCCAAACGGTGAACGTATCTAGCCTTAGTTTGAATTGGATATTTTAATATGCGTTTATTAAGTATCCGATTAATAAGTATTTTCATGTTTGCCTGCCTCTCCCACTCCGCTTATGCATTAGTTGTCGTGGTCGGTAAGAACAATTCAATCAATTCATTAAGTAAAACCCAGATTATCGATATCTACATGGGCCGTTACAGTACGTTTCCCAATGGTATTGTCGCCAAACCCTTAGACCGTATTGCGGGCAGCCCAGAAAAGCAGCAATTTTATCAAGCGCTCGTCAATAAAAACGAAGCTAAAATCAATGCTTATTGGGCACGCTTGTTGTTTTCCGGTCGAGCTAGTCCACCGAGCAACTTTGCTACTGACACTGAAATGCTGGAAGAATTGCGCAGCTCCGCCCAGGCTATCGGCTATGTTTTAGAATCAGAAGTGGATGATTCAATGAAAGTCGTTTATCGTTTCGAAAAATAACCGCACACTTTAGAGAACTTTTTTGAAACGACACATTTCATTTGCGTTAAATATTATTGCCATAGCATTGTTTATACCCGGTATTACCTTACCAATGTTCGCCTTGAACATGGAAATGTCGGCACTGCTTAACGCAGCAGGCGTCACATCGACGTTAATAGACAAAGAGCTATCTATTCTCACTACAGTCAAGGAATTGTGGGAAAGTGAGCGCTTTATGGTCGCGGTATTAATATTTTTGTTCTCAGTGTGCATTCCGCTGCTAAAAACCATCCTCATGAGCTTGGCCTATTTTACCCGCAAGAAAAACCTCGCATTACAAATCACTCAGTTCGTGGCAGCGATTGGTAAGTGGTCTATGGCGGATGTTTTTGTTGTAGCCGTTTTTCTGGCTATTTTATCAACCAATCATGTGGATACTTTATCCCAAGAGACCCTCAGTTTATTCGGCTTTAACATCTCAATCGACATCAGTACGCAAACGCTCTCTAACGCAGGAGACGGTTTTTTCTATTTTGTTGGCTATTGTCTACTGTCATTATTAGCCAGCCATATCGCCAGTAGCCCTTATGCACTCAAACGGGTAGAGCCCGAGTAAAGAGCAAAAAGGCCGCATCAGCGACCTTTTTTATCTACTCTCAATTAAGATTATCTAACAGGTGTATCGCCCGTTACGGGAACAGCGTTAGTATCGCTAGCTAGCTTTTCATTTGCTTGTCGAACGCCTTGTGCATAGTCTGGGTGTACTTTCTCAAGCACGGCATACCAACGCTCTTTCACTGAAGCGGAACACGGCCCCATAGCTGCAGCATAGTTGTCATAAAGACGCTGCTTTTGCTCAGCATCGAACATTTCATATAATGCTCTTGGCTGAACATAGTCAGCATCACTTTCAGCCTGTTCATATCGCGCTGCGTCGCCATCAATTCTAAGTGGCGGCTCTTCTACACTGGCATCTGCTACTGGCCCGTTGTGTTGATTAGGTTCGTAATAGGCATCCGCATTACCAAAATCATTGGTGAAAAAGCGCATCGCTCCGTCTTTATGGTAGTGCTGTACATTGGCGGCTTTCGCTGCATTTGCTGGCAGGGCTTCATAATGAGTGCCTAAACGATAACGATGGGCATCAGCATAAGAAAAGACCCTAGCTTGCAGCATTTTGTCAGGGCTGTACCCAATGCCCGGTACCACGTTCGACGGACTATATGCCGCATTTTCCACCATCTGAAAATAATTCTCAGGGTTTTCGTTCATTTCTAACTCACCCACTTCGATAAGTGGGAAGTCCCCATGAGGCCATATCTTAGTAATATCGAACGGATTAAACGGCTGTTTTTCTGCATCCAGCTCAGGCATGACCTGAATATACATGGTCCACTTAGGGAAATTTCCCTCTTCGATAGCGTTATACAAATCTTCTTGATAAGCCTCTCGGGTTTTACCGGTCAATGCTTCTGCCTCGGCATTGGTATAATGCTTGTGCCCTTGCTGGGTTTTAAAGTGAAATTTAACCCAGTGACGTTCACCCTTTTTATTCCACAAACTGAAAGTGTGACTACCGTAACCGTTCATAAACATGGGATTAACCGGTATGCCGCGGTCCGACATGAGGATGGTAACTTGGTGAACACATTCAGGCTGCGCAGCCCAAAAATCAAACATTGCTTCGGGTGAGCGAAGATTAGTTCTAGGATGGCGCTTTTGGGTGCGAATAAAATCGGGAAATTTAAATGCATCGCGTACGAAGAAGACTGGGGTATTATTTCCCACCATGTCCCAGTTGCCCTCTTCGGTATAAAATTTGAGACTGAAACCACGTACGTCCCGTTCGGTATCTGCGGCACCGGACTCACCGGCAACCGTTGACCAACGACTGAGCACTTCGGTCGTTTTACCAATCTGGGAGAATATTTTGGCACACGAATACTGACTGATATCGTGGGTGACGCTAAATTTACCTTTAAGCCCCCACCCTTTTGCGTGTACCGCCCGCTCCGGAATACGTTCACGATTTTGGTGAGCCAGTTTTTCAAGTAACTGATAGTCGGTGAGCAGTAACGGTCCTCTTTCCCCTGCTGATTTAGAGGTATTATTCGAAGGAACCGGTGCCCCGGCGCTGGTGGTTAATCTAGGCTTGTCTGTCATATTCTTCTCTCCATTGCATGGTTTGACGTTACCTACGAACGTGCGTAGGTAAGTAGATCACTAGGGAATAGAATAGCAGCGTTCACTAAAAAGTGATTATGAAGAAATTAGATACGCTTAATTCAATGAATCAATTAGCCGGAGGGGATCTGCTACTTGAGGCTTCAAGCCTAAACCTAATAGTGCGTTATAAATTGTCTCGCTAAAAACGTTAGGCAAGACAAACTCTCCCTCCCCCTTCATTTTTTTTCCGCCCTAACGCCTGCTCCGCTCGGGAAATAATGTGTTGCAAAATACTGTCTTCTCCTGCGAGTTCACTGACTCCTATACTGACAGAGAGTGAAATCTCATTTAAATGGGTATTCGCTAGCTCTTGTTGAAACTGGAGACGAATTTTATTGGCTAAACATAAGGCTTGCTCAGCTGATGTTCTAGGTAGGAGCAGCACAAACTTTTCATCCGCGACCTGCCCCAAATAATCCGATTCACGGCAGGTTGATAACAAGGTATCAGCCACCCGTGTTAATACCTTATCAGCCACGTCTTGACCATGATTGGCCAAAATGCGTGGAAAACGATCGATATCAAATGCCAATACACTCATGGATTCATTATGCCTATGGGCAGTAGCGATCAATTTTGTCGCTGATAGCTCAAACGCAAAATGACTAAACATAGAATTTGACTGATCAGAGGGTCGATTGAGAATTCTTGAGATAACAGTCTTTTGATGCTGTTTCTTCGCATTCAACAATATAAGCAAAAGACCGACGAATAAGATGGCAACAATTAACCAAAAAACCACCATTTGTACCAGTATTAACGTGGCCATTCGCTCGCTGTCTTGGCTTTCATACTGGCGAACAACACCGTTCAAACTGTTTAATAACGGGGTATATGCCATCTCCATTAATACTTTCGCGTCGAGTTTCGCTCCATTTTTTTGTTCCTGTAAATTCAAGGCATGGTAAATTTGCTCACTGAATGCCATTAGCTGTTCATTCACATTGTTTTCAGCGGTGAAATAGAGTTGTTGCAAGTCGAACGACATAGGTGATGTATGCCCCTCTTTTAGCGCATTATAGTGAGGGTTAAGTAAATGCTGATGATTAGCTTGCATTTCGCCTAATGCTTGTAAGCTGGTTTGTTTTGCTGCGATATCACCACTATAAAGGTACGCAGTGGCAAATAAACTTGCTCTTTGCAACAACATACGTTGCTGGCCACTTACATTCACCTCATGAGCCACCTTTGCTTGGGCTTGAATGACTTTGTCTAACGTCAGATGCACCGAAATAGCTAACAATCCACCCAGTAATAGATACAGCATACTCGAAAGCATAGTGCCACGTACCGAGCTCGGCTGCGTAATGTTACGGCTAATAATGGCCATGATATTGTGCCTCCAAGGCTCAGTGGTTGGCTTAATCGAAGTGGTAACTCACACCTAACGTCAGTAGGTCTACATCTTCGCTATCGAGAAAATAACGCTCCCATTCCAAATTGACTTGGAAACGCTGTGACAGGCGGTAATTAGCCCCTAAACCTAGGTAAAAGTCGGTCCCGTCTTCCCCATCGAGTGAATCAAGCTGGGTATTGCTAAAGACCTCCCGAGAGTCAAAATCACTTTCCCATAAATATAATCCTGCGCGAGCGTTCACAAACCAATCTTCGTGGCGCCAAAGTTGATAATTAAGGCTGGCAGTGAATCCTTCGACAGACGATGGGTGGATGGCCCGTGCTAAGTCGAGAAACTTTTCCGGTTCAGTGGTGGTGGTAGTGAATGCCGTGCTGACTTCACCTAAATCCGTATAGCCAAACTCTACACTTAGATTCTCACTTAGCGATGTACCCAGTCCGATTTTGAAAGCGCTTCGTGAGTCGTCAACATCAATATCGTATACATCGAAGCCAATTTTCTGAGCTTCACTGTAAACATCTCCTTCCGAACTAGCGCCTGATGCATAACCCAGATTAGCCTGAACATACCAATGCTCAAATAAGCAATCGTCATCCACGACGCACAGTGACTTCGAAGCTAGTTTTGGGACTAATGACCCACTTTTCCCTGTATTTGAAGCTTGTCCCCATGCGGCTTGCCCGTAAACTAACGATAACGCTATGCCTAGCCCTGTTGTTATATATTTCATTTCATAGTCCCCCTGGGGTAAATGTATTTTGTTGATACTTTCTTGAGGCACCAACCAGAGCTAATAACAGCAGCATCCAAGCAAATGTTCCACCACCGCCTCCGCCAGTATTATCAATACGCACCTCAGCTGGTGCCACAGTGATCACGAGTTGCGCTTCTGCTAGTGCACCATCTTCGTCGTTAATGGCATAACGTATTATATCTGTACCGGCGAATCCTTTATTCGGGGTATAGGTCAATGTTGAATCACTGTTGATCACAACTGTTCCGTTTTGCGCGGTCGCACTGATGATAAACAATACTTCGCCGTCTGGATCTGAGTCATTATTCAGCACACTCACCGTTACGTTTTGATTAACCGTCATGCTCGCTATGTCGTTTTCCGCGATGGGAGCCTTATTGGTGATAACGCTTAAGCGAACTGCGCCTAACGCGGTACCGCCATTATTGTCACTGATACCATAACGAATGATATCGTTACCTACAAAACCATCTCGTGGCGTATATATGATGCTGGTATCAGTGAACGTCACGTCACCAAAGGCTGCATTTGCCGAGGTAATAGTCAGCGTGTCGCCGTCAGCATCTGTGTCGTTATCCAAAACTGTAATTTCAACGCTGGTGTCAACAAGTAACTCAGCGACGTCGTCGCTAGCAACAGGTAGCGCGTTTTGACCAACACCCATGATACCAACACCACCAGGGTCGACTATGGTGCCATTGGCAATACCATCCGCATCATTCGGCCCACCGTCCACTATTTGGATTTGCACACACCAGTCACCTTCGTTCAGACCTGATTGCCACACATCGCCCCCAGGAGGAGGGCAGAAACCTGGTTCACCCTTTGTTGACCAAACACGATTCAATTCAGATTCAGCGAATAAGAACCAGCCAGTAGCGGTGTAAAATTTACGATACACGGCGTTTTGCGGAACTGGGCGAATTTGCGGCATAACGATTTTGTATGCTTGACCCACATCCGGTAGACCGTATGCAATAAAGTCGAAAATTCCGCCAATATTCGTTGCTTCAGGGTCCGGGATGAGCGCTGCATCTAGCTCGATATCTTCCTCCAATATTTTTGCACCACCTTCGACTGCATCAATAGCAAAGTTACCAAGACGTAAACACACACCAGGGTCGCCTTCTACTAGGTAGCCATTATCAAACGCTTCTTCCTCTGGCAACACATTACATTCAGGGATGGCATCCAAGTAATCCGGAATACCGTCTCTGTCCGTATCATCAAATCCTTCTTGGTCATCAGGAATACCATCGCCATCTGAATCAATCGAGGTTAATACAGGTAATGTACCCACCACTTCTAAGTAAATGATTTCTACATCACCAAAGTTTGCGGCATCACTGTCTGTAATGCGCAAACTTACCCGGTAGATGCCAACCGGGACATTAGTAGGGTCAAACGTAAAAGTATCGAGTTCACCGTCTTCATCAATCAAGACCTGCTCAAGGTTTTCCCATACAAAGTCATATTCATTGTCTGCATCAGGGTGGGTAATATCACTAAAAACAGACGCTAAACCACCATCTTTCGCAATAAGAACGCTGTTATTTCCCTCTTGTTTTGAGAACAAGGCCACATTAGGATTCACGTTATCTTCACGGATAGAGATAACATGTTCAAACTTATTACCTCGGTTGATACTGGGGTCAAGCGTCACTATGACGGTTTCTATTCCCTCAATATCGGCGTCGGAATATGACTCGAAAGTAATGGTGGCATCACTGCCTGACTCGAACACCAGTACACCGTCAACTAGGTTGTGATCGCTGCCATCCGCAGTACCTGACACGCTGTAAGGTATTTCTAAGGGATAAACCGGTGACGTGCCATTTAAATGGACACCAATGGTAATTTGACGCCCTTCCAGCACACTTTGATCTTTCTCAATAGACACAAGCGGTCTAACTCGAACGAACTGACTGGCGATACGCTGACGACCTTCACTATCCTCAGCTAACCAGAATGCAGTGTTCACACCAGGCTCGTAGAAAGTCACGCCATCAACCAAAGAAACAGGCAGAGGATTACCGAAACGGTCCACAGCTGAAGCAACACCTAAGTCCACTTTAGTAAACAGCGCAGTGGCATCAATGAATACATCTCCAGGCACTTCAATAACGGGCAGCAACTCCACACCATCTGGTGTAACTGACACAACAGCACGAGCATTCGAAGCTAAACCATCATTGTCTTCAATACTGTATTCAATAATAGCGTTGCCAATAAAACCATCAACTGGCGTGTAGATAAGTGCGCTATCGGTAAAGGTAACCGTACCGATAGTAACTGTCGCCCCAACAATACTTAACGTATCACCATCAGAATCTGTATCGTTTGCCAACACATCGAGTACAGCGGGTTCAAACGTGGTAAGCGTAAATACATCATCGACTGCAAGTGGTGCATCATTCTCGCCTTGCACTTGAATGGTTACGGTCGCAATGTTTGAATCCAATTGACCATCGTTAGCTTGATAGGTAAAGGTAACTGCACCAGTAAAATCTTCTGGTGGGTTGTAGATAACATTCGGCATATCACCAATTAACTCGCCATTTGGTAGGGTCAATAAGGTGTACGTTAAGGTATCACCTTCAGCATCGGTTCCCGTTAAGTTAAGCGGTAAACTACCGTCTTCCTCGACCGTCACAACTAAATCGGTCAGCACTGGAGCCAAATTTGGATTAACGACCACGATGGGAATATCCACGCATGTGACGGCATCATTAGTGTCACTGACACATACATTCACGGTTGCCGTGCCGACAAACCCTTCATTTGCAATAAAGGTAATACTGCCATCAGAGTTAATTTGCACTGAACCGTTCTGACTACTCGCTGACTTAATACTAATAGGATCGCGATCCGCATCATTGAAGTTCGATAAGACCTCAATATTTACAGGATTAATCAAATCGATGGTCGCAGTGGTCCCTGAGGGAGTATAAATCGGTTCATCGTTTACCGATGTTACCGTCAGTGCAACGCTGGCACTGGCAACGCCACCGTTACCGTCGCTTACTGTGTAGCTAATGGTCACTGGACCAAAATAATTAGCCGGTGGATTGAACACGATATTACCGTTGTTACCCACACTCACGGTTCCCACAGATGCACTCACTGATGCAACACTTAACACATCACCGTCTATGTCTGAATCATTGCTAAGCACATTAAGGTGGAGTACGGCGTCCTCAGCGATAGTCGCCGACTCACCAACCGCAATTGGCGTATCATTAACATTTTGCACGTTAACCGCGACCGTAGAGCTAGCAAACAAGCCAGTGCCATCCGCTATGGTATAACTGATCGTTGCGGGGCCGTTGAAATCTCCTGGTGGCACATACACAATATCGCCATCGCCATTGACGCTGACACTTCCCACATCCACCGAAACGCTATCAATAGATAACGTATCGTTATCCACGTCAACGTCATTTGCTAATGCCGAGAAGGTTAATATAGTGTCTTCTGAAACACTTGTTTGATCAGCTATAGCAACTGGCGCGTCTGGTGTGCCGTCTATTGTAAAGGTGACAGAACCGACATCTGTTCCACCAGCACCGTCCGAAACAACAAAGCTGACAGTTTCCGCACCGAAGAAATCTGCTGCGGGCTGATAGTCAATACTTGTGCCGTCGGTTGAAATTGTTGTGATTCCGTTCCCAGTAACTGACGTGATAGATGCAACACGGATAGTTTGCCCAGAATCTTCATCGGTATCATTAGATACCACATTAAATGCGGCGCTTGTGTCGTCTTCTGTGATGTTGAATGCATCGGAAACCGTCACAGGTAGCTGATTAAGCAGCGTCAGTGTTAAATTCTGTGCATTGAGTGTTTGTCGCTGACCAAGACCATCTCGATAGCTAAACGCGGCCTGTGCAAGGAGATCTTCTGTACTTTGCGTCGGTGTAATGCCATCACTGTCCACTGTTAGCGTCAGTATAAATTGCTCTTCGTTTACATCATTATCCGAATTAATCAGTCCGCCTAACGCTAAACTAACTGCTTGTCCATTGGCTAGTATCTGGTTGTCGACGTTCGTCGTTAGATCACTATTTATCGCATTGATTTGGCCTGGGTTATTGCCTGCACTTAGGCCTGTATCAAATACTCTTGTCAACGTAGCGGAATTAGCTAAGTAGGCCAATCCTTCAGGAAGCACTAAGGTAAAATCAGTGTCGCTCGTACTACCAGCTGGAATAACCATATTGATGTTTAACGTTAGGGTTTCACCTTGAATGAATTCAGCATTATCGGTATTCACATCAGATGTGTCAGTGAGAGTGAAACTTGGCGCTTCAAATAAAGCGTTGTTGCCGCTAACGGTGACCAAAGTCGGGTTAGTACCATCATCACCCAAAGCGTTGTCATCAGACCCCAGATCAGTGAAGTTGTCACCGCCGACTGTCGCCTGCCCCTCAAGCACAGTGCCATCTATAACGTCATCAACTATGAAGGAAAAGCTACCAGTCACAATATTACCCGGCGCAATATCACCCACGTTCGCCAAATACGGCTCGTCAGTTACAATGATGCCTTGACTGACCAACGCGCTGTTGGCAATAAGTTGTGTATCGGCTGGTACCGCTTGATTGATTTGTACACCTACAGCGCTTGCGGAGCCTTGGTTTAATACACTTAAATTAACTTTTACCGTATCACCTTGATCAATTTGGCCATTTCCATTTTGGTCACTAACCAGCTGCCAGGTTTGGCTGAATTCAAGATCTGGTACGCCTGCTTGCGCATCCACTATCGACACCTTGAGAGGCTGGTAACCATCAAGCTGCACGCCGTTGCTGTCAGTTAACTGCGAAGTTGTTTGAGCGCTCGAATGTGAACCTTGCAGCGTGATGACTTCCTCATCAGCACTGCCATTATTATCCACCAGTGGTTCGTCAACTATCACTTTTAGCGTAACGATTACACCGTCATTGGCAGCAAGAGATGCAATATCAGCAGTCACAGCACCATTTACAACACTGGCTGTATTTGCGCCTTCGATTTGTACTGAATTGGCCACATACGTTAGCCCTGAAGGCAAAATATCCTGCAGATTAATATTATCGAGTGAATCTGTGCCTAAATTGCTCACAACATAGGTAATTAATAATTCGTCGCCAGCTGAAATAGCACTATCGCCATCATTATCAGCGGATAATTGAGCGGCTTGCGAGACATACAAATTTGTCACATCCTCGCTTGGCTCACCGACTCGTAATGTATTGGGTTGGTCGCCGTTGGCATCATTAGCATCTGCATCGGTTAATTCAGCAACCGTGTTGGCAGAATCAACTATGCCTTGTGCAGAGATAACTGTACCTGACACCACATTGTCATTAACGGTTACCGCGAAAGAAATAGTGGCCGTTTCATTTGCAGCTAAATCACCCACATCCACCGAAATACCCGATGTATCATCTGCTGTTCCCGCGTCAGTGCTGACCGAGTTGGTAATATATGTGGTGTTTGCAGGTATGCTTTCATCAAAGGTCACGTCAGTAGCATCGGTTCCATTATTGGTAATGCTAACCGTATACAGCAAGGTATCACCCGGATCCGCAAAACCATTGCCATTAACGTCAATATCTAAAACAACCGCTTGGTCAGCAGCAATAAAGTTTGCATCGTCACTCACCACAGATTTAGTGGTTGAAAATGTATAATCGCGCTCATCAACATTCGTATCTGAAGCACTGGAATAAACCCCGTTATTGATTGATACCACTAATGGCTCACCAATATCTGCATCATTGTCGACCCGCGCATCGAAGGTAAACGTTTTCGCGCCGTCAACGACCGCAATGGTACCGAAATCGACTTCCAAATTAGTTGGGTCGGTTTCATCAACACTTTGTCCCATAAAGCTCCCATCGACATAGGTTAAACCATCAGGTATGGCGACTTCTAAACTGGTGTCAAAGGCGTTGGTGCGATTCATCTGCGCAGTGGCAGTAAAGGTATAGGTGACGATATCACCAAGGGTTACCGAATCACGATTCGATTCGAGCTCTACCACTAAGGCTGGCTCAACAATATCAATATCTAAGGTATTAGGACCTGCTGACGCACCGCCGCCTGTAACGTTCACTGCATTTTGCAACGTAGTACCTTGAACATTACTTGGATCATCAATAACGGTCGCCACAACGCTAACTACAAAACTGTCATTAGTATTATCTGCATCAGCGATGTTACTCACCGTGCCTAAATCGATCGTCACAAGGTTGTTACCATCTGCTGTACCGTTCACATCGCCGGTAAAAGTTAAATGGCTGCCAGCACTAATCGAGCTAGACTCGAAACGCAAATTGTCAGGTAACTCATTGCTGATGATGAGGTTGGCTATGTCTCCTTCCACTACATCAACGCGCAAATCGATAGTCACCGTATCGCCAATAGTCACATCATTCGTCACATGTGCAGAATTAAGTGAAGATTGCACCGCTAACGTATTAGATAGTGTGAGATCACTGCTGGCTATTTCGTTGTAATTATTAAGCAGTGCGTTGTCATCATCGTCACTACTAGCAGTAGAGCCATCGCGACCTTGTCCATTTGGTTGGCTTGCATACGTAGCAGTGAAATCATTGGCTAATACATCACCTGCATTGGCACTATTGCTCACCACAACATCGTAGGTCAGTGTTATAACACCGCTTGGTGGGAAGTCGACCGTGGCCAACTGCAACGTATCTCCGTTGGCATTAGTCGTTACTTGGGTAAAGTTACTATCAGTAACGGGCGTGTTACCAGATTCAAGCACAACCAGATCTGAAGTGTTAGTTAGCACGATATTACTGAAAGCACTGCCGCTACCGGTGCCGTCTGGCGAACCCAGTAAACCCGCATCAATCAAACTTGCCAAATCCACTGAGTATGCTGTGGCATCAGAAGAAGTATTGGTGATGATAGTCTGATAAGAAATCGTATCTCCCGCATCACTGCCTGTTGCACCAGCGGTAATAGTTTGTTGAATATCTAAGTTCGCTTCAATAACGGTTACCGTTTCGACATTATTTGGAAGCGGCATACTTGCACCGTCGTAACCCAATTCAGCCTCAGCTTCTAGCGTGGTCCCGTTTTGATTAGCCAATATGTTATCAACAACAACATCAATTTCTATGGTGATCACTTGTGCTGTAGTTGCACTGTTAGTAATAGTGCCAAAATCTAACAACAATGGATTGGTTGACGTATCAGGAGAGGTATTTGGCGAATTAGAGGTCCCAAAATCATTAACTGGAAGCGTCACATTAATTGGCGTTCCACTGTAGATTAAGCCGCTTGGTAGGCTTAATGAGTACTCGAAATTATCGGTAGTACCAGTAGGAATACTAAAGGTTGCCGTCATGGTAACGGTCTCACCAATATGAGCATTTTCGCTGGACGTCACCAAAGACACAGTGGGCTTACCAGCAGTAATGACTTCACTGGCCATTGCAGTTAAATTATTTACCGCCTGACCTAAGTCATTGTCGGTTTGTGTGCCATTTCGCTCGCCGGTATCGGTTCCTGCATTGCCAGGTGTCGCATCTGCGGTACCATTGTTACTTGGTAAACTTGTCACACTTGCCGTCGCGGTGTTAGTCACTTCTTCTTCAAAACCGATAGCGGGATCCACTTGAGCGGTAAAAACCACCTCAACTGACTCACCTGGTGCGATGTAACGTTCTGACGCTGCCAAACAGCTACTATCAAATGTAAGAGCACTTCCGCTGAAACTCGCACATGCTGCGATATCAACATCGCCGCGAGATAGGGTTGCACTACTGATAGCCGGAGATCCCAATCGTGCTGGTAGCGTGTCTTCTATTAACCACTCCCAGCCGCGAGTCACATTAGCACCGTCTGTGTTAGTGGCCGTTAAGGTATAAGTCACCGTATCACCGCCATCAACGCTATCGGGCATGGCTACATTAGCGAGGGTTATATTAGGCAGTGCAACCTTTGAAGCAGCTTGAGTTGAGTCCGCTTGGGCAGCATCTGCCTGGTTATCGTAATGGACTCGGCCCGTTAAGGTTTTACTTTCAGAACGATTATTATCTGTGGTGTTAAGTACTAAAGCCTCAAAAGTAACAATGATTTTTTCGTCGTTGGCATCATCGTCGGCATTTGTTACATCACCGAGATCAAACGCTAAAACCTGATTATTGAAAGTCGCAGCATATGAGGTGTTTGAGGCTCCAAGTACTCCGCTTGTTGCACCTGTTAGGCTAGTGTCAAATTCCCCTCTAATAAGAGCACTATTAGTCACATATTGAAATCCGACAGGCAAAGTCACTTCAATTATGGAGTTACTGCCCGTTTCATTGGTTACCCCTTCAGGTAACGTGACCTCAAACTCGTACGTTGCAATTTCACCTACAGCGAATTCCACTGTGCCTGAGTCTGCCGTCCATGCTTCACTAGAATCAATAAGAGTAATTGAATCAGCGGTTGGGTTAGCCGTATTCACATTGGTACTGTTTGCGTTTGAACTGTCTCGTTCGACGGCTGTGGTGCCGTCTTGACTATCCCCAGTAGCCGATGCATTTATGCTATAAGTCGCGCCACTTTGTACATCATCTTTTACTACTGCTGTGTAGGTAAAAGTAACACTATCGCCGGCGGCTAAGCTGCCTGAATCTAAAGAATAGGTGACGTTCGGGCTTGAGTAAGCATAGGTATAACCCGGTTCGGTTGTACTTTGTACAGCAGAAGCTAAATCAAAAATATCCGAATTCAGCGCGCTAGATACGACCACATCATAGGCAGGTGCAGTACCTGTATTCTCGACGCTCACAGTCGTGGTGACTATGTCGCCGGCCTGCAGATTACTAGAAGGACTGGCTGACGTTGTTGTCACTAAAACATGTTCAGTGAAATCTCTAGCAACCGCAGAAGTAACGTTACTGCCGGTTTTGCCTGTGTAGTTTAAGCTACTATTTATTCGCTTGTTTTGCCCTTCTGAAGTCGCGCTATTCGCGGCATCATCTTCTACTAAGGCCTGTACGGTAAATGTAAAGGTATTATTGTTGTCATCATTATCTTCGTTCACAACGGTCGTTGCTGAGTCATCAAAAGCGATATTGATAGTTTGACGAGTAGCAACAGTGCCTGAGGTCGTTGCAGTCGGTGTTGTATCAACAGTGCCGCCAAATCCACTGTCATCTACACTGACGCTAAGCACCACATAAGAAAGGCCCGCGGGTAATTTTAGTGCTAACGTTAAATCGGGTGTTTCGCCCTCTGGCAATGTCACACTAGTAACATAGGTAACAGTATCGCCGACTACAAAATTACTACCGTCTCCGTTAGGAGAAATTGACGCGATAGTGGTGGTAATCTCTGGTCCATCAACCACCAATTCTGTTGTAGCCACCTCGGTTGGGAATGCCGTTGCATCTGTGTTGCTCGCCCATACTGTGTTGGTAACCGACTCAATTTCTTGACGAGGAGTGACATCAGCAGAAACCGTGCGTGTGTAGGCGATCACTACAACACTGCCGGCCGGCAAAGGATTATCTAGTTTAAAATCACCGCCTGCTAAAGTGCCGGTATAAGCTGTAATAGTACTGCCATCAATAGTTACTTCGGTCAGCACCGCATTATCAAGCCCTGTCGCTGCAGGGGAAGATGCGGTCACATCGTAAGCTGGTGCACCGCCATCATTGGTAATAGTCAGGGTGTAGCTAATGACATCGCCTGCATCCACAATGTCATCCACAATGTCATCTTCGAATACCACAGATAATTCAGGGGCGCGAACAGTTAACGAGCTGCCTTTAAGGCTCACGGCTTGTCCATTCTGGGTGCTACTCGTAGCGCCCTGAAACAAGTTAGTTAATTCTAGTCCATCAGCAAAAGGTTCATCGGACACCGTCACCGTGACATCGACTGCGATAATTTTGGTTTCGGTACTTGTGAGGTTTGGCCACTCAATGCGCAACACATTAGAGCCTACATCCCTCGTAATGCTACTCGGTGTTAAATTCGCCGTATCCGTGGGCGACAACACAATGTCGGTTCCAAAAGCCAAATTAAGATCATTAACATCGAAAATAGGCAGTGGGAAATAATCTTCAAACACTATGGCGCTGGTATCCCCAGACGGGATTTCCATTGATAGCCTAAATGTTACGTTTGATTGAGGTGCATATTCTGTGACGGGGTTAACAATGATTTTCGAACTTGTGATGTTTTCCACGATGACTGAGTCTGTCGAACCATCAGTACAAGAAGCAGCCCCTGCCACTAAGCCATATTCAGCACTGGTATTCGTTGCTAGATTGTCATTTGCCAATACAGGATCACCGGTTGACGTATATGTTTGCTCCACCGTCACTGTGTAAACAATTGTCACTTCCGTGCCCGCGGCTAAGTTACCCGCGACGGCATGAACATCATAAACAACCGTGGTGGTACCGTCCCCGTTCGCAACCACATTTGGCTCTATAACAACATCTACACCTATGGTCATTGAGTTGTGACTAGTAAAGCGTAGACCGTCATCTAGTACATCGGTTACGATAAGCGCATTAGCCGTTTCGTAGTCTGATAGCTGAATGCGGTTGGTAACGGTAAAGGTGTCGCCTGGCACAAGAATTTCTTTAGAGTGACTTTGTTGTATGGCTAAATGTTTAGCGGTAAAACTGCTGTCCTGTGAAGATTGTGCTAACGAAGAGCCTGCAGGAAACTCACTATCAAAGGTGCTGGAATGGGTAATAGGTAACACGGCACAAGTCGCACCGTTTAACACATCACCCACATAAACAGAATAATTAAGTGTTGCATCGGTTTGTGAGGCACTACCTGCAATATTAGTACAGCTGCCTTGCACCTGACCATTAACTTCATCAGCTGCAGGCTCGCTGCTGATTGCACAACCATTGCCACCATTAAACGTAGCCGATGCAACAAAGGCGGATGAGCTGCTTAAATTATCAACTATTTGCGGCGAGGTTAAGGTTTTACCATCCGCCACATCGATCACATGATTAAAGGACACTTCAAAGCCAGCGCCAGGCACACGCTCAGACTCAGATGTGTTATTAGTCACTGCATAGTTAACCACTGTAGGCGTTATGTCTGCGCTAACACTGGTTCCTTCAATTGGGCCATTGTCACCTGTCGCCGAATCGCCAAATTCATACACAGGTTGCAATGCAAGTGATAACGGCACACCAATGTCGGCACTGCCGTTTGCTGTTATACAGATCTCACTGGTGAGTGCTGGGCCACCCGCTACCACAGAGCCTGCGGGTAATGAGAATACGACTAACGTATCACCTTGTGTTCCTGTCACCTCTGTTTCGCTCTTTGGGTCGGCAAGGGTATTGTTTGGTGATGCGGCAAAGGTGCCGACAGTGGTGACAGTTACACTACTTCCGAATGCAGTCACAGAATCAAGAGTGAGGTCTGGATCAATAAAAGCCCGTAAATACGGGCCAAAACCCGTTGTCCCTGCATTGCTAAAATCAGCCGCAAAACATACCTGTTCACCGGAAAAAACTTCGTCTGGCAAGGTATTAGTAGTAGAGGGCGTCGCGCCGTAAGCTTGAAAAGCAACGAAAGCTACCGTGAGTAGGCTGGCTCTGAACGATCTGCGCATAGTGAGTCTTCATTTAGGCTAAAAATATCGTAAAATCTTAGCCTTAGGCATAAATTTATAACATTGAACTTTAGGTTATTCGACAATAGTGCAAGAAAAACCGACACATCAAGGTCTGCTTGTTACACAGAGCGATTTCTGATTTTCGCTCGATAAAACCCTGTATAAAAAAAGCAAATAAATTTGCCCCAAGTTAATAATTACTGCGTAATACCATTAACATTTTAGCAAGTGAGTCGTATGTGTAATTTAAAATGCTGTTTCACATTAACCTTTTCAAGTTCAGCACTACTTCTTTTGTCAGCCTGTGGCGGTGGCAGCAACAGCAATAACTCTGTAGACCCACCTGTAGTGCCAACACCACAAACGAATGAACGCTGGGTTAGAGGCGTATTCGAAGATGAGTCGTTATTTAAAGATAGCTGCGCCGTCCCTCGAAACGGAGTAAGCAGCGTAACAGGTGACGCTTTCTCGGATGTCGTTGGTAATGTACAGGACGAAAAGCTTTGGCTCCGCTCATGGACGAATAACACTTATCTTTGGTATGACGAAATCGACGATAACGATCCGTCTAACTTTTCAGTATTGAGTTACTTCGCTCAATTAAAAACCGATTTTCGAACTGATTCGGGTTCATTCAAAGACAACTTCCATTTTTCGCAAGGAACTGAGGAATACCTAACACGCACGCAAAGCGGTCTCACATTTGGTTATGGTCTTAGCTGGCAGTTCGTGCAAGCCACTGTTCCTAGAAAAATAATCGTTCGCTATACCGAGCCAGGCTCCCCTGCTGAGTTGGCAGGAATTGAACGGGGAGACGAGTTAATAGCGATAGACGCTATCGACTTTATCAGCACCGAAGATGCTAATGAAGTTGATGCCATCAACCAAGCCTTGTTTCCGACCAGCACAGGGCAAAATGTTAACTTCACCATTCAAAAGCAAAATGGTGAGCAACGCAGTTATCAGCTATCACCAAGCAATGTCCGCCTCTCTCCGGTGCGAAACTCAACGCTTTTATCAACGAATATAGGGACAGTAGGCTACGTCCAATTTAATAGTCATATTCAGAGCGCTCAAAGCCAGTTAATTTCAGCGTTCAATCTATTTAGTCAAAACAATGTGCAAGCTTTGGTGCTTGACATGCGCTACAACGGTGGCGGTTTGCTCTCTATGGCATCACAACTTGCGTTTATGGTATCAGGACAGCAGCAAACAGATGGCCTTACCTTTGATGAACTCAAGTTCAATGATAAACACGCTACTTTTGATCCCATCACAGGAAGACGCATTCAAGCAACGCCCTTTTATGGGCGTGAAATAGATTATGACCAAGGTTTATTTACCTCAAACGCATTGCCTAGCTTGGGCTTAAATACAGTATATGTACTCACGAGCGGTGCAACCTGCTCAGCCAGCGAAGCGCTGATTAATGGCCTTAGAGGAATAGATATTGAAGTGGTGCTGATGGGTGATACGACATGCGGTAAGCCCTATGGCTTTTATCCGCAGGATAACTGCGGCACAACGTACTTCACAATACAGTTTCAAGGCAGTAATCAAAAAGGCTTTGGTGAATACGCGGATGGGTTTAGCCCCACGCTTACCCCAATATTTGAAGCGGATGTTCAAGGTTGTTTGGTAGAAGATGATTTTAGCCATGAGCTAGGCAGTGCTAATGAGGGAATGCTCAGTGCAGCACTTAATTACATGCAAACGGGAGAATGCCCTGTGCAAGCGTCATCAAAATCATTCAACGCAGCGCTATTATCACAGGGACCAAGGATCAGGACTACGTCAAGCGTTGTTGATGCAATCATTCTTGAAAACGCTATAAATCAGGTGATTACCGAACCCACTAACTAATGCGTCTAACTTCACTAGGAAAAGGACGTTCGCTTAAAAATTACTGCTCACATACAAAAAAGGCGCGACTCTTACGAGGCGCGCCTTTTAGCATAGTATCTAAAACTTATTAAGCTTTAGTAACGATATTGACCAACATCCAGTTTTTGGATTTAGACAAAGGACGACATTCACGTACTGTTACTACGTCACCTTCGTTACATTGGTTAGTCTCGTCATGAGCGTGTAGCTTAGTAGTACGTTTAATGAACTTACCATAAATAGGGTGTTTCACTTTACGCTCTACCGCAACAGTAATGGTTTTATCCATTTTGTTGCTGACCACACGACCTTGTACTGTACGACTTGATTGTTCAGTCATTATGCAGCAGCCTTTTGAGTCAGAATGGTTTTAACACGCGCAATACTGCGACGTACTTTACGAATTTGGTCAGTTTTTTCAAGCTGACCAGTACTCGCTTGCATACGTAGGTTGAATTGTTCACGAAGCAAATTAAGTAGCTCAGTGTTCAATTCTTCTACGCTTTTATCTTTCAGTTCTGTGGCTTTCATTACATCACCGTCCGAGTTACAAAGGTGGTTTTAAACGGCAGTTTTGACGCGGCCAATTCAAACGCTTCGCGAGCTACTGATTCTGGAACACCTTCCATTTCATATAAAACACGACCTGGTTGAATTTGGCAAACCCAGTATTCAACGTTACCTTTACCTTTACCTTGACGCACTTCAAGAGGCTTCTCAGTAATTGGCTTGTCAGGGAAAACTCGAATCCAAATTTTACCTTGACGCTTAACGGCACGTGTCATAGCACGACGAGCTGCTTCGATTTGGCGTGCAGTCATACGACCACGGCCAACGGATTTTAGTCCGAACGTTCCAAAACTCACACTGTCACCAGCGGCATAGCCACGGTTACGACCTTTGTGCATTTTACGGAACTTCATACGTTTAGGTTGTAACATAATTAGCCCTCACGCTTAGGTGAACGGCCTTTCTTCTTAGGCTGAGCTGGTTGCTCTTGGGTAAGAGGCAATCCGCCTAATACTTCACCTTTGAAGATCCAGACCTTCACGCCAATGATACCGTAAGTTGTGTTAGCTTCTGATGTTGCATAGTCGATGTCAGCACGGAAAGTGTGTAATGGAACACGACCTTCACGATACCACTCGGCACGCGCAATCTCAGCACCGCCTAAACGGCCACTTACTTGAACTTTAATACCCTTGGCACCAATTCTCATCGCGTTTTGTACTGCGCGCTTCATAGCACGACGGAACATTACACGACGCTCTAACTGACTAGCAATGCTGTCAGCAACTAGTTGACCGTCTAATTCAGGCTTGCGTACTTCAGCGATGTTAATCTGAGCAGGCACGCCGGCCAACTTAGATACATGCTTACGTAGCTTTTCAACGTCTTCACCTTTCTTACCGATTACAACGCCAGGGCGAGCAGTGTGAATAGTCACACGGATGCTTTTCGCTGGACGTTCAATAACGATCTTAGAAAGAGAAGCAGTTTTAAGTGCCTTAGTCAGATACTGACGTACCTGATGATCATTAAACAAGTTATCTGCATAATCTGCAGTATTAGCGTACCAGGTAGATGTCCATGGTTTGCTGATACCCAGGCGTATGCCTGTAGGATGTACCTTCTGTCCCATTATCTTCTCCTAGTTATCAGCCACAACAACGGTGATGTGACTGCTACGCTTAAATATACGATCAGCACGGCCTTTGGCTCTTGGCTTGATACGCTTCATTGTTGGGCCTTCATCAACGAAAACTTTTGCGACAGTCAATTCATCGATGTCTGCGCCTTCGTTATGTTCGGCGTTCGCAATTGCTGATTCTAATACTTTTTTGATTAGACCGGCACTTTTCTTCGGGCTATAAGCCAAAAGCTCAAGTGCTTTTTCAACATGTAAACCGCGAATTTGATCTGCAACCAAGCGTGCCTTTTGAGCCGAGGTACGGGCATGGCGATGTGTAGCTAATGCTTCCATATTTTATCCCCTATCTCTTAGCTTTCTTATCCGCGACATGGCCGCGGTAAGTACGCGTTGGCGCAAA